>ERZ1370068.1502-contig-114_pt1 | contig 35921 bp, 52 predicted proteins | sample MGYA00561227_ERZ1370068 | MGnify/ENA primary metagenome ERZ1370068 (study PRJEB38410, sample SAMEA6850437) | metagenome | study: Metagenomic assessment of the ecological functions of the soil: analysis of the soil microbiota associated with the... | reverse complement strand
TTGTGCCGTTCAGTTGCATTGCTCGGCCTTTGATCACGGTGGATACGTTCGTCCGTCTCACCAAGTCCCCGGTGGTCAGCATCGCGAAGATCCGAGGCTGCGTCCGGGGCGTGAGCAGCGAGTTCGTCCTCGCCTGCGACATGCGCTTCGCGTCGCGCGAGAACACGCGACTGGGCCAACCCGAAGTCGGGGTGGGACTGCATCCCGGCGGCGGCGGTACGGAACGCCTCCCACTGCTGGTCGGCCGCGGCCGCGCGCTCGAAATCGTTCTCGGCGCGAACGACTTCGACGGCGACACCGCGGAACGATACGGATACGTCAACCGGGCACTTCCGGACGCGGAGCTGGACGGCTTCGTCGACGCGCTCGCGCGCCGGATCGCCTCCTTCGATCGGCGTTCCATCGCGGCGGCGAAGAATCTCATCAACCAAGTCTCGTTGCCATCCGCCGACCGGCTCCTCGACGCCCTCAACTCCTTTCAGACCGCGCTGACGTGGCCTGAAACGCAGCAGCGAATCCAAGCTCTGTTAAAGCGCGGACTCCAACGAGACGGCGACTTCGAGAATCGGTGGCCCGCGCTGCTCGGCACGCTCCTCGAGACGTAGTCACCGCGTGGCGATGCGCGCTGTCACGGCGCATCAGTATTTCAGGCACTCGCCACGACGCGGGCGCCCGACGCGCCTCGATATGATCCCGCTCGCGCGCACTCGATCCACCCCAGCGCACGGGGGCATCCTGCCCGAAGGGGGCACGATGGTGTTCGACAGCTATCGCGACAAGTACGAGAACGTGAGGATGAAGCGCGAGGACGGAATCCTGGAGGTCGCCTTGCATACGCGGAGGCGGGCCGCTGGTGTTCAACGGCTACGTGCACGAAGCCGCTGGTTCGGGCGTTCCGCGACATCGGCGACGATCGCGAGAACCACGTCGTCATCCTGACCGGCACGGGCGACGAATTCTGCGCCCAGATCACGCCGGACGGCTTCGATTTCTTCACGCCGACGGGATACGACAAGATCCTCCGCGAGGGCACGAAGATCCTCGAGAACATTCTCGACATACAGGTCCCGATGATCGCGGCGATCAATGGCGCCGGTGACCGTGCATTCCGAATATGCCTTGCTCTGCGACATCGTCATTGCCGCCGAAGATGCTACTTTCAGGATGCGCCTCATCCCGCATTCGGCATCGTGCCCGGCGACGGCTTGCACATCGTGTGGCCCGAAGTCATCGGCGAGATTCGCGGTCGTTACTTCCTGCTCAGCGGCCAGAAACTGAGCGCGGCGCAAGCGAAGGAGTATGGCGCGGTAAACGAGGTCGTTTCTCGTGAGGCCTCTGCTGCCGCGAGCCTGGGAATTGGCGCGACACATGAAGAAGCAGAGCCCGCTCACGTTGCGATACACGAGGATGGCGCTCTCGAACTCGCTTCCGCCGCAGGCTTCAGGAAGGGTTGTCGTACGGACTCGCCCTCGAGGGCATCTCCGCGGCGCAGGTCGCTCTCTTGAATGCTCAAAGAAAAAAGGAGGGTAGGGAGTTTCTCTGTGGCTTCTGACACAGATGCCTTCTACAGCTGAGCCAAACGAAGGCTCGGGCTAGGACGTAGGCCCTGCCACACCACCACCCACCGGCCCGGGCTAGCCTGCCAGTCGACCAAGTCACTAGAGTCTCGTTGGGGGTCCCGTTCGGATCCGTTCGGAGGATCTCTAACCAACTCAGAACCACTGGGGTTAGCTGCGTCTCACGGTATTTTACACTGATGAAAGGAATCCTTATCTAATGACAATCCGTATATGCGTCCGTAGAGGCCGACGCGATCGAGATTCGGCCGTCGGCACGAAAGGAGTTGGCACATGCTTCGCAAATTGCTCGTCACGGACGAAAACACCGCTACGGTCATTCTGAGGTTCGTACTCGGGGTCGTCTTTTTGCGCACGGCGCACAGAAGATGCTGGGTTGGTTCGGCGGATACGGCTTCTCGGGAACCATGGCTTATTTCACGGGCCCGGCGCATATTCCGGCCGTGCTCGCGTTCCTGGCAATCGCGGCCGAGTTCTTTGGCGGGATGGGATTGATGTTCGGCTTCCTCACACGAATCGCAGCCTTCGGCATCTCCGTCAACATGCTCGTCGCGATCGCAACCGTGCACAGCGCCGCCGGCTTTTTCATGAACTGGACCGGCACTCAAAAAGGCGAGGATTCGAATATCACCTGCTGGTGCTCGCCATGACGGCGTTCCTCATCATCCGCGGCGCGCGGTGCGTTTTCGCTCGATCGCGCGATCACGAAAGCCTCACCAGCCGAGCCATTACGCGCCACCCAATCGTGAGCGGGAAGACTCCAATCGACGCGCCGCGCCTCTGGCTGGTCATGGTGAGGTGCCACCACGCCTTGAGGCACATCGCCGAGCGCAGCGTCAAGGACGCCGGATTGGGCCTCACGGATTTCGCCGCGCTGGAAGCGCTCTTGCACAAGGGCCCACTCTCGATTACCGAGATTCCAGTCCATGGTTCCGCTCGCGCTCGGCTCGATGACTGCTGCGGTGGATCGATTGGAAGAGAAAGGACTCATCCTCCGAACGCCGTCACCCGAGGACAGGAGGGCCAAGATACTGAAATTGAGCCCGAAAGGGAGGTCTGTGGTGGAGGCCGTGTTTACCCGCCACGCGGCGGACCTCGAAACGGTCATGGCTGTCCTGGACCAGCGTGAGAAACGTCAACTTCACGACCTTCTGAAAAGAGTCGGGCTCTTTGCAGCAGCGGCAAGGGCCGCTCCTGCCGCGTCTAAACGAACTTGAACGAGACATGAGGTTTCAGCCATGACGAGCGATCGAACGATTCTCATCACCGGAGTGACAGGCCATCAGGGCGGCGCGGTCGCGCAGGCGCTGCAGGGCACCGGGTTCCGTCTGCGCGGCCTGACGCGCAAGCCGGACAGCGAGCGGGCGGCGGCGCTGGCGCGCCACGGCGTCGACGTCGTCAAGGGCGATCTCGATGACGAGGCGACGCTGCGCCGTGCGTTGGCCGGCGCGTGGGGCGTCTTCGGCGTGCAGAACGCGTGGGAGGCGGGCGTCGAGCGGGAAGAGGCGCAGGGCAAGCGTCTTGCGACGCTGGCGCGCGAGGCCGGCGTCGAACACTACGTCTACACATCCGTGGGATCGGCGCACAAGCGGACGGGCATCCCGCACTTCGACAACAAGTGGCGCATCGAGGAAACCGTGCGCGGCCTCCGCTTCCCCTCGCATGTGATCCTGCGTCCGGTGTTCTTCATGGAGAACCTGCTGGCGCCCTTCAGTCTCCAGGGCTCCACGCTGGCCTCGGCGCTCGGGCCAGGCACGAAGCTACAGATGATTGCGGTGGACGACATCGGCTGGTTCGGCGCGCGCGCGTTCACCGACGCCGCCGCCTTGAACCGCCGCGAGATCGATCTCGCCGGTGACGTACGAACGATGCCGGAGGCGGCGGAGATCCTGACGGAGGCGCTGGGTCGGCCGATTGCGTTCGCGCAGACGCCAATCGAACAGGTCCGGCAGTACAGCAAGGATACGGCGTTGATGCTGGAATGGTTCGAGCGCGTCGGCTACAGCGCCGACATCGCTGGCCTGGAACGCGAGTTCGGCCGCGCGCTCACGAAGCTCCCCGACTGGGCGCGCCGCCACGCGCGACCCAATGGGCGCTGAAAGGGAGAAAACCATGGTCGACCTTACGTCACACGGTGTGACTGTCGCGCTGCTACTAGGACAGTTGTTGGCGGGCGAGCAGAAAGATCTCAAAGGCGCACTCGATGCCGAGAGGAGACAAGCCGATGTCCAACAGCATATCGACCTTGCTGACCCGCAATCTCAACGACGTCTTCGGTGAAAACGACCCGAGCGTCGGCGCGCAGCCATTGACGAGATCTTCACCGAAGATTGCGTGTTCTACGAACCCGGCGGGGGCGTTTACCGTGGCCGCGACGAGATCGATCGCGTCGCGGGCGCGCTCAGGGCTACTCACCCTGACTTTCGGTATCAGCCAATTGCAAGGCCAGAGGAAGTGGGTAATGGCGGGCGGGTCCAATGGGTATCGAGGGCCGGCCTGGTGAGCCGCCAGCTCACGCCGGGACTGATTTCATCATTGCCCGGGACGGCCGGATTGCCGCTCGTTTATCTTTTTTTCGACAAGCTACCCTGAGAACCTTCCGCCGGAGGAAGTTGCTCGTGGAAGGACTATCGCCGGGAACCTACTGTCGCCCAGTGGGCCGGGAGCGGTAAGACGCAGGTCACACGGCAAGATCCGTGCTTCGTGTGGCCCGATGCTTCGGTGCCTGAACGAACCCAACGAGGAGACCAGCTCATGAGCAAGCACGTCGCCATTTCGCCCGCCGAGGCCGCGGATCGCCTCGCCATCCGGGAGCTCGTCGAGGCCTACGCACACTGCGCCGACCGCCGGGATGCGAAGGGTCAGATGGCGCTCTTCACGGAAGACACCCACTTCGTCGTCTACATGGACGCCAAGGATCCGAAGCCGTCCCAGGAGCTTCACTCGCGCGCGGCGCTTGCGCCCGTCTTTGACGACCTGAACAAGTACGCTGCGACGATGCACTTCGTCGGCCAGAGCACGGTTCTGTCGCTGACGGGCGACCGAGCCACGGGAGAGGCCTACACCCTGGCGCATCACCTGACGGTCGACGGCGCCAAGCGAGCTCTGATGATCGCCGCGCTCCGCTACGCCGACACGTTCGTGAAGAAGGACGGCACATGGCTGTTCGCGGAGCGCAACGCTCTACGTCGATTGGATCGAGGAGCGCGCTCTGTGACAAGCGCATAGGAATCGCACGGCGGCGCCGGCGAAGACGGTGGCTCATCGCCGCCGGGGTGACGGCGATCGCCGCCGCGGGCGCCTTTGCGAGCCGTCCCGCCCTCGGCGGCCGGGCGAAGGTGCTCCGGCTCCAGCGGATGCAGAAGTCGCCCGAGTGGCAAGGCTCTCACTTCGAGAATCCGCAGCCGATCGTGAACGACACGTGGGCCGCAGTCGTTACCCTGTTCCGGCGCGACCCCAACGTGAAGCCGAAGGCTCGGCCGAGTACCGCTCCGGTCGAGCCGGCGCGCTTCGCGACGCCCCCATCCTCGGGGCTGCGGGTGACCTGGCTGGGCCACTCGACCATTCTGCTCGAGATCGATGGGCATCGCTTCCTCACCGATCCCGTATGGAGCGAGCGGGTCGGACCGACCGGTTTCACCGGACCCAAACGCTGGTTCCCCCCGCTGCTTGCTCTCCGCGACCTGCCGCCCCTCGACGCGGTATTGCTCTCGCACGACCACTACGATCACCTCGACTACGCGACGATCGTCGCGACTCCAAGGACCGCGACCTCACCTTCGTCGCTCCGCTCGGCGTGGGAGCACACCTCGAACGCTGGGGCGTTCCAGCGGCGCAGATTGCCGAGCTCGACTGGTGGGACTCGCGCGTCTTCGGAGATCTGACTCTTTGGGCGACGCCGGCGCGACACGCCTCGGGACGCGAGCTGCTCGTCGACGACGGGGCGACGCTATGGGCGGGCTATGCCTTCATCGGTGCGCGCCATCGGGTCTACTACTCGGGAGACACCGGGCTCTTTCCGGGCCTGCGAACGATTGGCGATCGGCTCGGCCCGTTCGATCTCACGATGATCGAGGCCGGCCAGTACGACCAGACGTGGCCGGATTGGCATCTCGGTCCCGAGCAAGCCGTGGAGGCCCACCGGCGCGTGCGCGGCGCGGTGATGTTGCCGGTGCACTGGGGTCTCTTCGCCCTGGCGTCGCACGGCTGGACCGAGCCCATCGAGCGAGTGCTCGCGGCGGCCCGCGACTGCAGGTGCGGTGGTCATCTCTCCCCGGCCGGGGCAGAGCGTCGAGCCCACCGTGGAGAGGCCCCAGGAGCATTGGTGGCCCGCACTGCCATGGCGCACCGGGGCGCGAGAACCCGATCGTCGCGCACCACGGAGACTGAGGCGGGGAGCGTGGCCTTATGCGGTCATCTCAGGAAAGCCATGCTTCAGGACTGACTCAAGCCGAGGCTCCTACGGCTTCTGTGAGTCCGAGTTGCTTTGCGAGCTCGGCGTCGAGCATCCTCGCAGGAAGAAGTCTGGGCAGAGTCCAGTTCTTGAAACGTTGCGGAATGACCGCGTAGCGTGCCTTCGGTTTCGCCGTGCGTGAGTGCCACGTGGACGGCTTCGCCCAGACGCTCAGGGGCTAAGCCATTACGTGCGTGCTTCGTTGACGATCCACTTCTGGAATTTCTGCACCGCCTCCCAATACTCGGTCTGCTTGAACTCACTCAGATCTTCTTTTTCGCCCTTGTCGTACATCGCCGTGTTCACGGTGCCCGGTTCAATGATCACGACGTCGATGCCAAATAACATCAGCTCTCGCCGCAGCGCGTCCGACATTCCTTCAAGACCAAATTTGGAGGCGCTATAAGCACCGAGAAGCGGGATGGCAACTTTTGCGCCGCTAGAGGTGATGTTCACGATGCGGCCGGTGGGACCCTGCCTCTTCTTATCCGTTCCCAAAAGAGGGCGAAGGCTTGGATTACGACAAGCGGGGAGATCGTGTTGACCTCCAACTGCCGCCTGTACTCGCTGAGTCCTCAGATAAAGCAGCGGTCCACTCACCACAATTCCTGCATTGTTCACCAGGCCAACCAGATTCCTGTCGCCGATCATGGAGCCGACCTTCTGGGCAGCTTGATGTACAGCGTCGGCGTCCGTAATGTCCATCAGGAGAGGCACGAAGCCGTTCCCGAACTCTCTTTGCAAACGATCGGCGTCAGCCTGCTTGCGTACAGAACCGAACACGCGAAATCCCTTTGAGACAAGCACCTTTGTGGTTCCCCAACCAATTCCGGTGGAGACCCCGGTGACCACGACATCTTTGCTGTTCGCCATCGCATTTCTCTCCCGTTATCATCGATAACATAGCTAAGATATCATCGATTGTCAACGGCGATAACGCGTGGTACTGTTTCCGTTGATGTCATCGGGGACTCGAGGCCGGACGCTCGAGCCGCATCGTGCGCACCCGCCGCCCAGCTGCTCGCGACCGGCGGGCGCAACGCGGTAACCACGCGAGCGGTTGGAGCGCCGCCGCCGGGGTGCAACCGCCCACGATCTATCGCCATTTCGGCGATCTGCAGGGACTGCTCGGCCTGGTCGCTCGCGAGACCCTCACCGTCCACGTGCGGAGCAGGCGGCGCGCGCACTTACGAACTGACGGTCGAGGACCTGCGGCGAGTGGGATCTCCACATCGCGTTCGGCCTTGCCAACCCGACGCGTTCGCTCTGCTGTACAGCGCGTCCGTCCGTCGCCGCTTACCTGTCCAGTGATACACGAAGGCGTTGCGGTGCTGCAGGGGCTCGTCTCCCACATCGCCGGGCCGGGCGGCTCCGTGTCGATGTTGTTCATGCCACGGTCCTGATCCACGCCGCCGGTACGGGCGTCACACTCACTCTCGCCGCCCTCCACCCGATCAACGCGACCCGAGGCTCTCCGACACCATGCGCGAGGCGGTACTTGCCGCCATAACCGTTCCGGCCGCCGCCGAGGCACCGGACGCGGGACCCGACGCGCCGGCGGCTGAACGGGTCGCGGTGCACGCCGTCGCGCTGCGGGCACTGCTTCTCGCCGAGGCACCCAGCGTCCTGTCCCCTACCACAGGCGACAGCTGCTCAGCGATTGGCTGAGACCGACTGGCGACGGCAAGGAATCCACGGTACCCCGATGCGGCGGAGCCTCCCGGCTCCCGGCGGGCGCACAGCGCCCGTCGCTCGCGGTAATCGAGCGCCCAGGGGGTTCGGGAGGACCCCGAGGGCCCCCGCTAAAGATTATTCCGGATTACTCAGACACGCTCCCAGGCGTCCGCGTTCGCCGGCGATCGTCGGATGCTTCGCGTGTCTCGCCGTGAGCGTCAGCTCGATCGCCGTGCCCGCATACGGCGGCGTGGTGTCTCTGGTCGCGCTGCCGTTTTCCATGATCGGCAGAGCTGTCGATGATCGTCTGGCTGCTCGCGAGTGAGCGCGGGAGGACGTGATACAAGCTGCGGCTCTGCCGATCGACCACCGATACCCATCGCCGCGATCGCGCTGACGGGTATTGCGCTGAACCTCCTCGGAGGCCTGTACCTGGCCTACGACCTGTTCGAGGAAAACATGGCCCGCTCCGGACACTGACCCGGGCCGTGACCTATGGCCTGATGTTTTTCCTCGGCTGCGTGGTCTTCCTGCCACTTCGCTTTTCGGCGATCGCCGCATTGGGGACCGGCGGCACGCTCGGGATCGAGTTTGCGCGCGCCGCCCGGAACGCGCGTCCGACGCGCACCGTCGAGGACGCTCTCGAGCCTCGTGCGCGGCGCCTGCTTCGGCCTCGGCAGCGGGCTGCTGTTCGGCTGGCGCTTTGGCCTGTCATTCGGCGCGATGAGCACGATCGCTCAGATCATTGCCTATCGGATGGGCATTACGCCGGCGCCCAGCCTCGGCACCGCGCAGACAATGGCGCAAACATCTGCTCGGCGTGGCCAGTCGCACGATCGTCTACGCGCTGGCCGGTCTTGGCGAGCGCGGCGGCGGCGCGGGAACTACAGCCGGACCGCACTGCTCTTTGCCGTCGGCGTGGGCGTCGCGCTTGGCGTGAATAGCACGCTGATTGGCGTGATCGGTCCGATCATCGAGCGATGGGCCGACCGTCTTCCGGAACGCCGACTCGGCGTGTTCGGCACACTCCTGATCCTCTGCGGCTTCCTCCTGGAATCGGTCGAGCACTGGCTCGTGCTGCTTCGACGTTCGATCAGATAAGGCCGCTACGGCTCCGCGGCGGGTGGGGTCAGTCCTGATTCTTTGATCCGATCAGGCGGATGTCGCGTCACTCGCCACCGGCGGAACCAGGATTTCGGGTCTGACTCCGATCCTCGTGCTCAGCCGCTCGCGTCGGCGAAGATTCAGGTTCGCAGCGATCCAACGTATCGATAAGTGTTGAGGAGCACACCCGTTGGCGTGGCCTTCGTGCTGACGAGCGCGAGCTCGCGCGCGGTCAGCACTGTCCGAAAGAAGCGTTTGCCCCGGCCCAGCAGGACCGGGTAGACGATCAGCACAACCTCGTCGACCAGTCCCTGCCCGAGCAGCACGGACGTCAGCGTCGAACTTCCCGAGACGATCAGGTCAGGGCCGTCCTTTGACTTGACGCCGCGAACACCCTCCATGACGTCCGCGCCCAGGTCCCCGACCGGGCCCATTCGAGGCTGTCCGGCCTGTGGGTCGCGACGTATTTCGTCGCGGCGTTCAGACTATCCGCCATCGGACTGTTCCCGGCCTTCGGCCAGAAGCCGGACCAGATATCGTAGGTGCGGCGGCCAAGCGGCAGATCGAAGCTCCTGCCCTGTGCCTCGAGGAGGGTCTGCAGCCCAGCCGGGTTTCGATACGGTGTCGTCCATGCGCCATACGCGTACTCGTCGTCGTGTTCGATCACGCCGTCCAGCGAGATATGTTCGAAGATCCTGATCTTTCTCATCTCTGAGTCTCCACCTGTTCAGATGTCTTGCCTGCTCGGTTCCGACACCGAACAGCTCAGCTGCTCAACTGCGCTTCGCCGCCTGCGCCGCGAGCTCGTCGTGCATCCTCTGCTCGCGCGCGACAGCCTCGGCAGTACGCTCGTCTTCCTCCGGTAAGTCCGACATCTCGATGACTTGCCGGATCTCGATCTCGGACACCTCGTCGTCGCCGAACGGGGCCGGGCAGCGCTTCATCCACTCGATCGCTTCCTCTTTCGATTTGACCTCGATCAGCCAGAATCCACCGACGAGCTCCTTGGTCTCCGTGAAGGGTCCGTCGATCACGGACCGTTTCCCGTGGTCGAAGCGGACGCGGGCGCCCTTGGAGCTCGGATGGAGGCCCTCGGCGGCCAGCATCACGCCCGCCTTCACCATCTCCTCGTTGAACCGCATCGTCGCCTCAATGAGCTCCCACTTGGGCGGCACGCCGGCCTCGGAATCCTTGTTCGCCTTGAGGATCACCATGAAACGCATTGCTAACTCCTTTCGTTTTCCGCGAGAACCGGGTCACCGGGGACGTCCGCCGGTCCGAAATCCCGCTCTCTGACAGGGCGACGAACGACACCGGCCGAAATCGACAACCGGCGATCAGGATTTTTCGTGCCGGCGAGGAGGCCCCAAAAGGTCGAATGTCGCCCAACCTGGCCGGTTTCCTCTCCCTTAGCCGTTGACGACGCTCAAGATGTTCCCATCCGGGTCTTTGAACCAGGCGTTGCGCATCGGTCCGGAGACGTTGCACGTCGCCCTCGTGGGTGACGCCCGGGAAGTCGTATTTCTCGAATGCCACACCCTTCGCCTGGAGATCCCGCACGATCGCGTCGATCTCTTCGCCGACCACCCACGTGACCGCCGTCGCCTGATTGGTCCCCGCGAACTGCGACGTTGTAGACGAGGATCTTCGAGGTTCCGCTCTCGAAGGTGAGCACCTCCGGACCCGTCGGGCCCGGCGACCTTCAGGCCGAGCTTGTTTCTCGTAGAACTCACGGGCGACTTCGAGGTCCTTGACCGCGACCGTGGCAGAGCGTTCTTCTGTCAAGCATTTCTCCTCCGAGTTCAAGAACTTCACGTACCGCTTCGTCCGCAGGGTCGCTCAAGAGCCTCACTCCTGAGCCGGCGCTCGCGAAAGAATGCCCACATCTGACCCGTGGCGTCGATACTGCGGCGGTCAGGGCCGACGGACCACTCGGGGAGCGCCTGGCCGCCGAACCACTGATGGCCTCCTCCGTGGATGGTATACAGCACAACGTCCGCGTGGTGAGCACAATCCAGGTATTCGCGGCGGGTGACATCTGCCGCCACCGCCGAGTCGACCGGGTCGGGTCCGCAACGGTTCTTCGAGCCCAGCTCGCCGTCCATGTCAGGACCGGGGAAACGGCGCGGGCGCGACCCGACTGACCGCCTTTGTACAGGGCCATCGGGTCGGCCGTCCCGTGAAACGCAATCATCGGCACCGGTCGCTGGTCCGTGCACCAGCTGAACGGCAACAGGAGCGCAGCTCCCACCATCCCGACCGCCGCGATCCGGTCGGACAGCGTGCAGGAGAGCGCAGAACGACATGCCTCCGCCATTGGAAAGGCCGTTGGCGTAGATCATCCGCGGATCGATGTTGTACCGCACCTCCAGCGTGTCGATCAGCTCCGAGATGAATCGGACATCACGCGACGGTTCGGCTCCGTCGCCTTCGTGCCAGACCCTTGGCCCGCCTCGCGCCTCTCTCCCGATGGGTACACGACGATGAAGCCGCTGGCTCGTCCGCCAACGCGGTTCCACTGGCTCAGGTTCATCCTGCTGTGCCGCACCCACATCCACCGGCCCCGTGCAGGCTGATGACGAGCGCGCGTCGGCTTCGCTGCGGTCATAGCTCCTGGGACGTAGAGCAGGTACTCCCGCTCCTGCCCCGAGGACACGAAGGAGCCGTTGGACCGATTCGAGACGTAGAAGAGACACTGCCTCGATCAGGGCCAGCACCACTGGCAGGCTGATGAGGACCGAGAACGGTGGCGATGAGTCTCGTCCTGCTCTTCGGGGTGGTCACCGGTGCCGATTCCACGCGAGCGCCAGCGGCGCCGCCGACAGCCGCACGCAGGGGAACCGCCAGGATCGCGATGAGCGCGAGCAGGTAGTGCGCCGGACGAAGGGCGTGGAGACAATCCACACGAGCACGCCGTAGAGCGCGAGCACGGCGACACGCACCAGCAGGCCGCGCCGGCGACGAAGCGCGCGGTCGCTGAGCAGCCGGCTGCGATCGAGGCGCGTCGCGATCCAGGCGGCAGCGGACTATCTTCAGGCCCACCAGACCGGCCAGGATCAGGGGCAGCGCGTTCCATAACGCAGCGCTGCACGCTTGGGCTGTCGATGATCCACTCGACGATCGGCACCGAGCGGCGATGAGGAACGTCAGCGTGAGCAACACGCTCCCCTTGACGAGCCATTCGCGGCCGGTCAGGCCGATGTGCAAGCTCTGCACGAGCTGCTTCCAGGTCGCGACGATGAACCCTGCGAGGATCAGCAGCACGATCGCCACCGCGCGGGGCGTCCCGATGGCGTCGATCAATGCGCCGCACCCGTTCCGACCACCATCGGACCAGGTGCCCGACCACTCGAGCGCGAGCGGGATGGCGACGAGCACCAGCAGCCACGCGGCAAGCGTGCTCCACATCGCCATCTTCAGCTTGGCGGCGATGAGCGCGGCGCTGGTCAACGGCCGCGTCGCGATGAACGGCGGCACGCCATAGGAATCGCGCACCTGGGGATTCGGACTTGCTCACCGTCCACGCGGCGTGAAGGCGGCCATGAACGGCGGCGTGATCAGTACGACGAGACAGCATTTCGAAGACGAATGCCGGCGCGTCGTTGGCGAGCCAGAGCAACGCCAGCTCGAACGGCAGCAGGAGACCCACCAGCGCCGGCAGCGACCGGCCATGCCGCCGCCACTCGAACCACGCTTGAGCCCGGGCCGGCGAAGGAAAATGGCCTCCGCGCCGCTGCCGTCAGGACATCCGCGATCCGTTCCGAGCCCGAGCGAACATTCCCGCCAATCGGGCACGTCGCCGCGGCGGGCGCGTGCGACGGCGAAGCGGGCGGCAAGATACGCGAGGGGAATCGTGCGGCACGAGGATCGCCAGCATCACGCGGCTCGGGGGCTTTGTAGCTGGAGCGCCAGCAGCACGACGGCGTCGATCGCGACCAGCCAGAGCACGGCGACGATCACGCGCAGACCCGCGCAACGCCGTACGGCATCCAAGTCAGCGCCTGCGTCCAGGCGAGAAGCGACGCGGCCAGCAGCGCCGGCCAGATCATCGGGCACGTTCGACTCCCGACGGCCACACGGCGAGAAGCCTCGTGGCCAGCCAGCAGGATCGCCATGGCCGCGGTGCCATACAGCATCGGCCAGCCCGCCAGCGCGGCGGTCGTCACCGGCAGCGTGAACATGCGGGCGGGATACATCGATTGGCGCGCGGCCAGGTCGCCGGAAGGCCGAAGCTGAACACCGCCAGGAAATACGTGAACGTCGCCGTCAGCGGCACGACCATCGACGACGGCTGCAAAACTCTCGGGCGTCATCCACGTCGAACGGCCCGGCCCGGACTCGAGCATCAGGAGCTTGATCGCTCGCCAGGCGACGAGCAGGTAGCCGGCAATCGGCGATCAGCCCCCAGCGATGCCGCTGGCGGAACTCCCAGGCGATTGCGAGCGGCGGGGAACGCATGATCTACGACTCTCGGGCCGGCGCTGCGGCCATGCCGACGTGGGCGACGAAGATCTCATCGAGGGACGGGACGCGTTCGCCGACGCGGTGCGATTCCTTGATGGCGTCCAGCGGCGCGCTCAGAACGATCGCTGCCCTGGCTGAATCATCGTGACGTGATCAGCGACCTGCTCCACTTCCTCCAACAGGTGCGACGAAAAGAGCACCGTGCGGCCTTCATCGGCGATGGTGCGAATGACGGCACCGAGAATGTCGCGGCGAACGATGGGGTCGAGGCCGGACGACGGCTCATCCAGCACCAGCAGCTCGGGCCGATGCGCCAGCGCGATGAGGAGTCCCGCCCGCGCCTTCTGCCCTTTGGAGAGGTTCTTGATTTTCGCCGTGGGGTCGAGCGCGAACGTCTGCCGCAGCTCCTCCGCGTACGCGTCGTCCCAGGCGGGATAGAACGCGCGCGAGTAGCGAATGAGCTCGTCGACGCGCATCCAGCCGGGGAGGTCGTTTTCCTCGGAGAGATAGCCGATCCGCGACAGGACGGCGACCGGATCGGCGACGGGATCGAGGCCGAAGACGCGCACCGAGCCGCTTTCCGCCCGCAGCAGACCCAGAATGTGCTTGATGAGCGTCGTCTTGCCCGCTCCGTTTGCGCCGACGAGGTCCGTAGACCGCCCCGCGCGGCATGGACACGCTCACCGAGGCCAGGGCCGTCGTGGCACCGAAGCGGCGCGTCAGCTCCGAGACGGCGATGACCGATTCACTCACCCTCGAATCCCTGATCGTCGCTCCCGCGCGACCGCGTCAACGAGGCGTGCGTACAGCGGTAGCGCAAACACTTTCGGCAAGGTTGGAATGGCTCGTCTCGCCGGGCGGGAAACCGCGCGTCGGCCGTCTCGAGGAGATCGAGGCTTCTTGGGGTCAGGTTTCCGTATTTTGTAGCCGTTGCAGCAGTCGGCCACTTGCTCGTGGGAAACCTGGGGTCAGGCGTGGGCGGGAGCTAGGGCGAGATCTGGAGGCGCCTCGATCAGCGTCTCCTTGAGATCGACCCACGTCAGCAGCGCGTCGAGCCCCGGGCACAGGGCTTGCCCCAGTCCGTGAGGCTGTAGTCCACCTTGGGCGGGACCTGGTGATGAACGAAGCGCCGCACGATGCCATCTCGTTCCATCTGGCGAAGCTGCTGAATCAAGCATTTTTTCAGACACGGCAGGTATCGCACGTCGCAGCTCAGAAAACCGTCGGACGTTGCCGCCGAACAGGTGAAACAGAATCACCAGCTTCCAACGACCTTCGAGAATCCGGAGCACTTCCTCCACACCCTTGGCGGCGGATGCGACCGTGTGCTTCGGCTTACCTTTCGGTAAGAACCTCACTTTCTTGTGCGTTCTTGCCATTGCGCAAGTCTAGAGCCTAATCTGCGGATCGGATGATCGCTGTCTCTTCCGGAGCCGATCGCGAACTACTTCGCCGCCGACATGGCTGGTGATGCGAGCGCTCTCGCTCGGTGTTTCACCGCGGAGGGCGTCGTTCGGGATGAAGGCGGCACGTTCACGGGTATCGCTGCGATCCAGCAGTGGCACACGCGGGCCAAGAGAAGTATCACTACACGGTGGAGCCGCTCAGCGTGAGCGCGCGAGACGGTGAGATCGTGGTGATTGGGAAAGTCACCGGCGACTTTCCCGGCAGTCCGATTACGCTTCAGCACGCTTTCCGAGTCACGGGTCACAAGATCGTTTCTCTGGAGATTCGCTAGTGGCAGGCCGCGAGCTACGTGATCTGCGCGCCCTCGTCACGGGCGCCAGCAAGGGCATCGGGCAGGCGGTCGCAGGTCGACTGCGTGAAGAGGGTGCGATCGTCCTCTCGACGGCTCGGACGGCACCGCATGATCTTCCGGATGGCGCGCCGTTCTGTGGCCGCCGACGTCACAACGGCGAATGGCTGTGCAACGGTTGCCGAGGCCGTGCGCGATCGCCTCGGCGGCATCGACATCATCGTGCACGTGGTCGGCGGATCGTCAGCGCCGGCCGGCGGCTTCGCGGTGCTCGACGATCAGGAGTGGCAGCGCGCACTCGACCTGAATCTGTTCCCGGCGGTCCGTCTCGACCGAGCGCTGCTGCCAGCGATGCTCAAACAGGGGGCGGGCGTGATCATCCACATCACGTCGATCCAAAGCGCAGCTGCCTCTTCCCGACGCGACCATCGGCCTACGCGGCGGCAAAGGCTGCGCTCGCGAACTACAGCAAAGGCCTCTCGAAGGAGGTCAGCCCGAAGGGCATTCGCGTCGTGCGGGTCTCCCTGGTTGGGTCGAAACCGATGGCGCGGTTGGGTTGGTCAATGACCTCGCGCGACAGCTCAAGGCACCGACTACGACGGCGCGCGGCGGATGTTGATGGACTCGCTCGGCGGCATTCCGATCGGACGGCCCGCGAAACCGAGTGAAGTCGCGGACCTGGTTGCCTTTCTCGCATCTCCCGCGCCGCGTCGATTACAGGCACCGAATACGTGATCGACGGCGGCACCGTACCAACGGTCTAACACGACAGCGCGTCTTGCCTCTCGCGACCAACGGAAGCTCTCGTGGAGTTGGTCGAGCCCTTGGGGTCGGGCCTAGCCGACGGGAGCCGAGGATGGCGGTGACTGCGCGAGTGTCGCGCCATCGGACGTGGAACCACGCCGGTCGAGGAACGTGTGCAGCTGCGCGACGACCGCGGCGCCCTCTCCGATCGCGGCGCCCACCCGCTTCACCGAGCCGCAACGGACGTCGCCGACGGCGAAGATCCCTTCGACTCCGGTCTCCAGCGGTAAGCGGAACTCGCTCGGTCGAGCCCACGTCGGCGCCGGTTCGGATGAACCCTTCTCGTCGAGGCGGGATGCCGCAGCCGGTGAGCCAGCTCGCCTCCGGATCGGCGCCGGTGAAGAGGAACAGGTGGGCGATGGCGTGCTGTTCCTCCGCGCCCGTGCGCCGGTTGCGCCACCGCACGCCGTGCAGACCCTGCTCGGGCGTGCCGAGGAGCTCGACGACCTCGGTTTCGCAGAGCACCGCGATGTTCGCCGAGGCTGCGATCCGATCGATGAGGTAGCGCGACATGGTGCTCGAGAGGCCGGGCCCGCGCACGAGCACGCGCACGTGCCGCGCGTGAGCTCGCCAGGAACACCGCCGCCTGGCCCGCCGAGTTTCCTCCGCCCACGAGGGCCACCTCCTCGTTGCGACAGAGCCGGGCCTCGGCCGGCGAGGCCCAGTACGAGACGCCGCGGCCCTCGAACTGCTTGAGGTTCGGAATCTCGGGGCGGCGGTAGCGCGCGCCGGTGGCGACCACGACCGCGCGCGCCCGGACCTGCCGGCCGTCGGCGAGCTCGAGGATGTGCACGGGATCGGGGCCCGAGCTCTCCGACGTGCGGTCCAGCCGCGCGACCTCGGTGGACAGGCTGAACTCGACCCCGAATTTCTGGGCCTGCGTGAACGCGCGCCCCATCAGCGCCTGCCCCGACACGCCGGTCGGAAAGCCCAGGTAGTTCTCGATGCGCGCGCTGGCGCCGGCCTGTCCTCCGAACGCGAATCGCTTCCAGGACGACGATCGAGAGGCCCTCGGACGCACCGTAGACCGCGGTCGCCAGCCCGGCCGGGCCCGCGCCGACGATCGCCACGTCGTACGGCTCCGAGCGGAAGCTGGCCACCACCAGACCGAGCGCCCGCGCCAGCTCCTGCTTCGTCGGATTCTTGAGCACGGCGCCGTCCGGGAGGGCCACGATCGGGAGCTCTCCCGGCTCGGGCGCATAGCGCGCGAGCAGCGGCGAGGCATCGGGGTCTGCCATCGGGATCGACCACCCGGAACGGAATGCCGTTGCGTTCGAGGAAGTGCGACAGCCGCGTCACGTCCGGGGACTTGAGGGCCCCGATCACGACCGGTCCTCCGAAACCCATCTCGATCAGCGCCACGCGGCGGAGGATGAGCGCGCGCAGGATGCGTTCGCCGAGCTCGGCTTCGGCAACCAGCAACGTTCGCAGCGCCTCGGGCTGGACGGCGATCGCCTCCACGTCGCCGACCGCGCGCGCGTCGAGAGCGCTCACGTCCGGCCTTCCGGAGAGATGTCCAAGCTCGGCCATGACCTCGCCCGGCACCACCTCCGTCATCTCCTCGAGGGCGCCCCGATCAGCTCCGCGACCGTGGCCACGGGCACGCGCCTGCCCGAGCGCGTCCCGGAGAACGATCGCGACGCGGCCGGAGAGGATCACGTACATCGGAGGGACCGTCTCTCCCGCCCGGCTGAGGAACTCGCCGTCCGGGAACCGCCGGATCTCGCCGAACCGGCGGACGCGGTCGATCTCGGCGGGGAAAGGACCGGGAACATCTGGTTGAACCGCGACGCCAGGGCGCCGCCGGGCGTGACCGGCTCCGCCGGGGACGCGTTCTCCGGTGACTCGGGCTGGCGGTGGTCGTCCTGCGTCGGGCACGTCGGTCACGATCGGCGCGGTGGCAGACTCGATCCGACTCGCACGACGACGAGCGGTGGCATCGATACACGCTACGTCGCTCGAGGCCGGGCGGTCAAGGACGGTTCAGCCGCGCCGTCCTCCGACGACCAGGAGGGCATCGCAGCCTTGGCGAAGGAGGCGTTTGGAGTCGGTCCTGAAATTGCTCATCATCCAGGGCGTCCCTCACCCGTCAGCGAATCAGGACTCGACCCCATCTGCCCCGCGGATCGAGCAACGCGCGTCTTATGCGGCTGTGGATTCGTTACCGCATGAACCGCGCGTCGGGATGGACGGCGCGGTCGTTCGATGGGCTCTCCATCGATCAGTCCCTAACCCGGGCGCACGCCGCGCAGCCGGCCGTTGACCTGGGCGCTGTGATTAACTTCCCGGCGTTTCTGTTTCTGGACCGGGAATGGTGTTGAACGATCGGGCGCCGGAGCAGTTCAGCGGCGGAGACGTGGTGAGGATTTCGGTCATCGTTCCGGTTCGCGACGATCCGCCAGCGGTCGTCGACGGGCTTCTGGCTTCGCTCGCGGTTCAGCGAGGGCGCGCCCGACTTCGAAGTCATCGTGGCCATGTGGATGGGTCGAGGCGGCGCCGCGTTCCGGCGGGGCTTCCCGCGCGGTTGCTGCGGCTGCCGGCGCGCGGGCCGTATCCGACCCGCAACGCGGCGGATCGCCGAGGCGGCCGGTGACGTGACTCCTCTTTACGGACTCCGACTGTCGTTGTCCCGGATTGGATCTCGGCTGCCGGGCCGGCTCTTCGAGAGGAGCGACGCCGTCGTCGCCCTTCAAGGCTCATCATCCGTGCGAGCGACGATTCCCGGATCTCCCGGTTCGTCCAGCGCGAGTACGAGCGCCACGTCGCGACCCATGCGGCGCTGGACTACCGGCGCTTCTGCAGCACGCGCAACTTTTGCCATCCGGACGGCTGTCGCCCGGGAGATCCGTCTTCCGGAGAGATTTGTGCGGGGGCGATGCCGTCTACGGCCGGATGCTCGAGGAGCACGGCGTGCCGATCCGCTACGAGGCCGGCTGGTGGATCGCGCACCGGGCATCCGGCCGGCCGCCGGGAGGAGGGGCGCTGCGCTCGCCTGCGCGCCCAGGGCGACAGCGGCGGCCCGTTGGGGCCCGAGAGGCCGGGCTGGACACTCTTTTGCCGCCGGAAAGCGGAGGCGGCGGCAGCGCCCCACGGGCCGGCGCGTTTCTCCTAGCGCCATCTTTCCGCGCCAGCGTTCCCTCCTGCAGGGCGGTCGGCGTGTCTCTTTCTGCCCGTGCAGGCCGCGAGCGCTCGCGGCCGCAAGCGGGATACTCCCCGGAAGGGCCCGCCGCCCGCTGTTTTTCCCTTGTTCCGAAGGAGCCTGCCATCTCTCCGGGCGTCTCTGGGGCGAAGTCGCGCGAGCAGGCAGATTGGCGGCCGCGCGCCAGCCTGCTCAGGAGCCGCAGCGCAGTGGCGCGGCCCGCGGCTCGGGATCAGCGGCTGACGGGCCGGAGCACGGTCCGGAAGCGTGGCGAGCAATCGCCCACGCGGGAACCTCGCGTGACAGCGCTTCATGCGAATTGTACCTGAGGGTCGCGAGAGAGTGATCGTGGACCGCCGGCAATGGCTGGCGCGGAATCCACCGCCTCCCGTAGCTGCCTGAAAGCGGGCGTGTGAAGAATTCCTTCGTCTCCCGGCGGATCGGGTCGAGATCCAGGCGCACCTTCGCCAGTTTGCAGCGCGCGCGCGCCCCGGCCGATCGGCAGTTCAGGCTGATCTCCCAGGTCTGGACCCGGCCGCCCCTGATCGAGTAATCGATGCGCGCCGTACTCGGCCCGCCCGGCCCGGCAGATCTCGACGCGAGCTGCGCCTCGTGCGGGTTGGCCAGAACGTATTCCAGCCCGCTCCAGCACCATGGATCGGGAGTATTCACGTTCCCCCCTGGGAACTTGAGCATCCACTGCCTTCCGCAATTGAGACTGCGGGCCACGACGCGATCGCCCGCGACGAACGCGGCGTACTCTGCGGTAGAACCCGCCCTCGCCCGCCGGTCGCGCAGAATTCGACGACGAGCAGGTCCCGCAGCCGGCGAAGCGCTGAACGAGCGCGCGTCCGATTCCCCGCCTCGACGGCCAGGTCGCCGGCGAGTGGAGGAGGCGAGATCGCGCCGTCGTGGTCGCGTTCCCCTCGGATGAACGCCGGGTACACGCAGCCCGGCGAGATCCTCGCCTGCATCGCACGGCGCGAAGCTCGTTGAGGCCCCCGCCGCGCCAGCTCGCCCAGCGGGTCGTATCGGCGCGGCGTCCTGGTCAGGGGAGTTCAGGATTCGGACGCCGTCAATTCCGTCCAGCTGACGGTGGATACCTCCGGATCGCCCTCCTCCATCGCCGGGTTGGAGCTCGTCGAGCGTGGACATCACGTAGGTGCCCCGGTCGCACTCTCGTCTGGCGGATCAGAGTCTCGTAATGCACGATTCTCATCCGCTCCGAGATTCCGTCCCCAGAGGCCGAGGTACCCGCGGAGAGAGATTGTCCCGACCGGCCGGAACAACGAAGTGGATCATCGCAGCGCGAACGTAGTGCCGCGAGGCGCTTTCGACTCACGCGGTGATCTTCCGCCGCCAGATCGGGGAGAGTCCTCGGCTGGACAGCGGGACGCGCGGCGCGCCGGCTCGATCGCGAGAGCAGTGTCGCCACGCTCATGTCGCCCGTGACGTTCGCCAGCGTCTTGAAGATGTCCGGAATCGTCTCCACGGCTCTGCAGGATCATCACGCCTTCGACGGGGACAGCCGGCCGCGAGGGTAGGGGCCGGCAGGGGACTTCTGGCTGGACAGGCCTCCCAGAGGCACGCCGGCTGTGGCGAAGCCTGCGGATCATCGATCGATGAGCCAGGACAGGTCGCCACCACCCCCGGGACGCAGGTGCACTCCGCAGACGTGGGCGAGAAAGAACAGCTTGACCAGGCTCGAGATGGTGCGGTTGACCTTGAAGAGCCCAGAGAAACACTTCAGGGAAGGACGAAGCTGGTGAAGGAGGCCGGCAGCCGCATCGGTGCCGGCGGCCCCCTCGATGAGCGCCGGCACGCAGGGGCCGCGACGGCACGATCCGCGTGCTCACCGCGACGAGCTGCGCGGGCGCGACCGCCCGGGCGAAGGTGCGCATGGTCGTCCGGCCCAGAACGGCGGTCACCGGGTAGAGCAACAGGGTGAACAGCAGGATCAGGCCGCACACGATCACCACGTACACGCCCAACATCCCGGCCGCCTCGCCCGCCTTGAGGGCCAGGACGCCAAATCAAGGCGAACATGGCGGCGGGCGCGGAACCGGAGGATCTCCATCCGGTCAACACGCATACATGGTCAGCCTGCGCACGCGAGGCCCGCAAACAAGGCGCGCGAGCGGGAACAGCGTTGCTCGTCGGGCAGCCGGGAGGCGGCCGTCGCGCAGACAGGACGGAGAAGGCAGGGCGGCGAGGATCCTCGGCCGTTATAGCGGCGGGCTTCGAAGATGTCTCGCGGAATGGAGGCTGCCCGATCCGTTTTGCCGAGCGAGCCGGCCCCGGCCGTCCCGGCGCTCGCCTCGGGCGGCGGTGTCGCCGCGCGCGAAGCGACGCGATGCCGGCGGCGTCGGTCAGGTGCCTGCGCGATGATCGCCCAGGCGCGGAAGGAGCGTGAACAGAGCCGCGGCCGCGAGCATGACGACAGCAGGGAGCATGGCGCGGAGGCCGAGCGCCGCGAGCGACTCGGCTCCGCCGCCCGCCGTGATCGCCGCCAGCACCGCGATGTGATCACGAGCGGAATGACCCGTCATCAGCAGGGCTCGAGATCCAGAGGTCGCCGACCGGCTTGACGACATCCCTGAGTTTCGCCAGCACCGGGCTGTGCGACGCGTGGCCGAAAATGCCGAGCAGGGAGGCCGCCGGCGAGGGCGGCGAGGGACCATGTCGCGAGAGACGGCCGCCCTGATGCCCGGCCTGCGTCGCTTCCGGCAGTCACGCCCATGAGTATGACGGAAACTCCGGGCCGTTCTCCCGCGGCGGATCGCGTGGTCTAATTCTTCCCGGGCGCTTACGAAGAACCATTTCGGTGTCACCATCCTGGTCGTCGCGCTCGCGGCCTGCACGAACGTGCCCGCGCCCCGCGTCACGCCCGAAGCGGGCTCGTCGCCTGACAGTGCCTGGGCCGCCGTCCTCTCGCGGCACGTGGACGAGAGGCGGGTCGACTTCGCGGGCGTGGCGGCGCGGCCGCGGGATCTGGTGTCTTCGTCGCCTGGATGGCGACGACCAGTCCCGCGAAGGACCCGAGGCTTTCCCTTCCCCGGAATCCCTGGCTCGCCTACTGGCTCAACGCGTACAACGCGCTCGCGATGTACAACGTGGTTCGCTCGGTATTCCACGAGACCTCGACTCGATCAAGGTCGGGTTCTTCGGCCTGACACGTTTCACGATCGGCGGAGAGGCGATGTCGCTGAACACCTCTCGAAACGAGCGTCGTGCGGCCGATCGGCGACCCGTGCGTAACTTCGCGCTGAACTGCATGGTGCGGCTGCCCCCGGCTCCTGCGGGTTCCCTACGAAGCGGGCCGGATCGAGGAAGCAGCTCGACGCGGCGGCTCGGCTCTTCCTGAACGAGGAGCGCAACGTCCAGCTCCTGCCGGATCGGAGCACGGTGCGGTTCTCCGACATCCTGCGCGCTTCTACAAGGGAGACTTCCTCAAGCAGGCGGCCTCGCTCACCGCGTACGCGAACACTTACCGGAGTCGAAAATCCCCGCCGGCTGGAAGGAAGAGTTCATCCTACGACTGGGTCGTCAGCCAAGCAGTGAGCGCGGGCCGATCACCGCCCGGGCCTCGACGGGCTGGACGCGAGGGCGCGCCTCCTCAAATTCAAAGCGAATGCGGCCCGTGAGCGGGTCGAAGAGGCGCCGGGCGGCCGAGAATCCCGGCAGGCTGACGGGCCTCGAGGTGAAGTCGTCGCGCCGCGCGTTGACCGCGCACATGGAGATCGGACCGTCGCCGGTCATGACCATGAAGGAGCAGTTGCGGATCCGCTCCGGGTCGCAGGTTCGCGGCGTCCATGAAATTGTGGATGAAGAACGGTCATCTTGCCGATCTCTCTCGCGCCGCGCGAGCTCCCCGCCGGATGGACCAGAGCTTGCAACAGAAACGCCCCGCCCCGCGGAGGAGCCAGTACGGATTCTGAGCGCCGCCGCGATCACCCGGCGAGCCGTGTCTCGACGTCGCGGCGGTCGAACGGGACGTGGCGAGAACTCATCGAGGAAGCGCCTCGTAGAGACGGCGGTCCGTCAGCACGTCCACCGCCCTCGCCGGCGATCGCGAGCATCGTGCCCCGGTTGCAGCTCGGGTGTCCGACCATCGCCGTGTCCCAGGCGAGCCGCGGGAGCCCCACGCCTTGCCGGATTCGTTCCGCGATCGCCTCGGCGTGACCTGCGGAGTCGCGCCTGCGTGCCACTCGCCCCGGCCGCGTGACGGCGTGGACCTGAAACGATGCCATGCCCACCACGTCGCAGCTGGCGCGGAAGAAGCGGGCCAGCATCGGGACGTCTTCCAGAGTTTCCGGCATGGACGGTCGTGTTGAAGATCACGGCGATCTTCCGCGCGCGCGCACGCTCGATGTACTCGCGCCGACCGCGTTCAGGGCCTCCTCGTCGGGATACCTCTTCCGGCGCTGCGTCGTGTCCACGTGGAAGGCGACGTCGAGGAGTCCCGCCCGGCGAGCTCTGGTCAGGAGATCGCGGGTCGCCCGAATGCCGTTGGTGAGCGAGCGACGGACAAGCCCGCTCGGCCACGCGCGCGGACGATCGCGACGAGCTCGTCCCGGCGGCGCGAGTCGGGTCGCCCCCCGTGACCTGGACTCCCGACGCCCGGCCCGTAGGTCTGCCGGATCCGGTCGATTCGGTCGAAGAGAACTGATCGGCAGGTCCTTGACCGATTCAGCGCTTTCCGACAGATAGCAGAGAGTGCAGGTCCAGGTTGCAGGCGTTGGTGATCTCGAGCGCGACACAGCCGATCGTCGCGCGCCGTCCCAGGACCTGGTCCGGCGTCCGGAACTTCCGGGTCGAGCCTCTCCCAGGTCCGGCAAGCAGCCGGTCCCGTTCAGCGAGGTCCTCGTAGACGGGCAGGCTCTTCGGGGGATGAGGAAGCGTCATCGCGGCGAAGCTCCATCCTAATCCCGATGGGACGAGCTGGCGCGGAGGACCGGAGCGATGGACCCGCTAAACCATCGCGCGGCGGAAGGTCTTGAGCTTCTGCTTGTAGCTGCTGCTCATCGTCAGCTTGGTTCCGTCCTTCAGGGTCACCTGGTAATCGCCGTTGAACCAGGGGTGGAGCTCCTTGATCCGGTCGATGCGGACGATGGTGGAGCGGTGAATCCGGAGAAACTCGACCGGGTCGAGCTTGCCCTCGATTCCTGAGGTCGTCTCCTGGTAGACGTGACTGGCCGCTCCGGCGTGGAGCACCACGTTGTTCCTTCGCGACTCGATCCAGTCGATCTCCTTGGCGCGCGGAGGAAGTGGCTCCCGTCCCTCTGTCTTGATAAGGAACCAGTCGGGGTAGCGGCGGACCTCGCGGAGCAGCGCTCGACGAGCTCCGCGGCGGTGTCCTTCGTCCTCTTTTTTTCGAGACGTTCCTTGCAGCGCTCGAGCGCACTCGTGCAGCCGCTCGGGAGAGACCGGCTTCAGGGAGGTAGTCGATCGTGCATGGACCTCGAAGGCGCGCAGCGCATAGCGGTCGAACGCCGTGACGAAGACGACGGCGGGCGGAGGTCCCCCTTCCAGCATGCGCAGGACGCCGAAGCCGTCGAGGCCGGGCATCTGGACGTCCAGGAGGAGCAGGTCCGGGCGCAGGTGATCGATCGCCTGGACGGCCTTGAAGCCGTCTTCGCACTCGGCGACGATCTCGATCTCCTCTTCCTCGGCCAGTTGCTGGCGGATCCACTCGCGCGCCAGCGGCTCATCGTCCACGAGAATCGTGCGTACGCTCATCGCCACCCTCCTCGGTCCTGTCTCTCGGTCGATGAAAACACCTTCTGCTGCAACAAACATACGCAATTCCGGAGTCCAAGGTTCTTCGGAAGGTTCGCGAACAGGGCGACTGACGCGGGCGCGTCCGGTTTCTTGAATTCCGGCTCGAGGCGGTAGTGAGACGAGAACCCGTCCGCGATTGGGCGTGCTTCGTCCTGCTCTTCGTCCGGCTCGTCCCGGCCGCGCGAACTCTCACCGCCGCGGTCGCGGTCTGATCGCGGGAAAGACTTCCCGCAATTTCTGCAAACAACGGCGCTCACCGGAGACGATGCCCGCGCCGAAATCCAAGATCTTGGTGTAACACGCGGAATTCTGAATCGCCGCGCCGACGGATGCCCGCGCCGTCCGCGGCCCGATTTCCCTCCGTCCGGTGTGAAGGTCTTCTCGTCCTGACATTGACCCGCGTGCGGCGATGGCAATGGTGTTGCTCTTAGACGCTCTCGATGAGACTTGAGCAAACACTCGCAATCGGCGCGGACATCGTCGAAAAAAAGGAGGATGCATGACGATGAGAAGAATCTCGGTGTGTGTGGTGGCCTCGGTTCTCTTGCTTTCGGCTTCCGCTCGCTCTGGGCCAGGCGAGCACGGGAAACATTTGATGGAAAGGTTGTAGACGAACAGGGGGCGTCCCGCCGGGCGTGTTCGGTGACCGGGTCCGGCCCGGGAGCTGCGCAGACGACGTTCACGGATCCCAAGGGAGAGTTTCGCTTCCTGAACCTGTCGGTCGGCTCCTACAAAGTCGTCACGACCCTTCAGGGCTTTTCGACCGTCGAGCGAAATGACGTCGTCGTGAAGCTGGGTCAGAACACGGAACCTCCCGATCACAATGAAACTCTCCTCCCGTCACGGCGACGGTGACCGTGTCGGGCGAAGCGCCCTGCTCGACCCGCGCAAGAGCGTCACCGGCGCGAACTACCAGCTGACGGAGTTGAAGAGCATCCCGACCGGGCGTGATCCCTGGGTGGTCATCCAGCAGGTGCCCGGGGTGCAGATCGACCGGTTGAACGTCGCCGGCAGCCAGAGCGGACAACAGTCCGCCTTTATCGGGATGGGAACGGACACGAGTCAGAACTCGTTCAACATGGACGGCGTCACGATCACCGACATGGCGGCGCTCGGAGCGTCGCCCACCTATTACGACTTCGACCAGTTCCAGGAGATCCAGGTGGCCACGGGAGGAGCCGACCCCGCGATTACCGTGCCCGGCGTGACGCTGAACATGGTCACCAAGCGCGGCTCCAACGAGCCGCACGGCTCGGGCCGCTACTTCTATTCGCCCGGAGAGCTGCAGGCCAACAACGCGCCCGAAGAGGCCAAGCAGCAGGCGGATCTCGGACTCTACGGCGCCGCGGTCAATTCGTCCAACTTGAACAAGAAAGTGGACCGCATCTGCACCGTCGGCTGCCAGGGCGGAGCCGCGGGAATCCAGGACTACGGTGTCGAGGCGGGCGGCTCGCTCTGGAAAGACAAGGCGCTGGCTCTGGGGCAGCTACGGCCGCAAGGAGATCCCGCTGACGAAGCTCGGGGAGCGACGGATACGACGTACCTCGACGACTACGCCGGGAAGTTGAACCTCCAGCTCGATCGAATCCAACAGCGCGACGGTCTTCTATTTCCGCGGGGACAAGCAGAAGCTCGGCCGGTCGGCCGGCGTCACGCGCCCGCAGGAAACCTCGGTGGACCAGACGGGCCCCACCACGATCTGGAAGGGTGAGGACTCCCACGTGTTCGGGCCGAGCTTCTTCGCCAATGTTTCGTACGACTACACGCGTTCCGGTTTCAGCCTGCTCCCTCAGGGGGAACCTGACGCCGACGACCAACGTGTATCTGGATCCGCACCCTCGTCTATCACCGGTCCTTCACGGGCAACGACTTCAACCGGCCGCAGCATCAGGCCAACGCGGGGACCTCGGTGTTCTTCAACACGGGGACGCTGGGCCACGAGATCAAGGCCGGTTTCGGCTGGCGAAACGCGCCGATCTCCAGCCTCGACCTTCTGGCCCGGCAACAGCACCCTCGGACGCGAGCAGCTCATCGTTCGGGCCGGCGTCTGCCCGACCGGCTGTGCCGCGGCGGACATCTTCCGGCCCGGCTCTGACGGCGCTCACTTATACCTACTACAGCGGATACGTCGGGGACACGATCACCTCCAACAATCTGACCATCAACGTGGGCGCGCGCTACGACTATCAGTACGGGCAAAACACCGCGTCGACCGTCGACTCGAACCCGCTGTTTCCGAATCTCGTTCCCGGCAAGGTGTTCGACGGAGGCCCCGTGGAATTCAAGTGGAAGACTTTCCAACCGCGCGTCGGGGCCAACTACGCGCTCGGACAGGACCGCAAGACGCTCCTGCGGGCGTCCCATGCGCGCTATGCCGACCAGCTGGGCGGAAGCATCGTCTCCTGGGACAACCCGGTCGGCGGCGCCGGGGCGGCCGGCTCACGGTACGTGTGGAATCGACGTGAACCACAATCACAACGTGGAGCCGGGGGAGCTCGGCGCCTTCATCCAGGACCTCGGAGGCTTCAATCACCTGAACCCGAACGCTCTTGGCTCGGCCCACGTCATCGACCCGAACCTGGACGCGCCCTTGACCGACGAGTTCCAGCTTCCGTTGACCGCGAGCTCTTTCCTGAGTTCTCCGCGTCGATCACCGGCACATACCGGCACCGCCGCGACATCGTGTGGTCTCCCTACATCGGAGCGACCGCGGCCAGCTATACGAACGTGTTCGCCACCGGGCTGCCCGGATACGACGTCAACGGGAACCTCGTCGGGGTCTCGGGACCGGTCTATACGGGAATTCTCCCCGACACCTTCACGGGCGGAGAGTTCGTGACGAATCGGCCCGACTACAGCCAGGACTACTACGGCGCTCAGCTCCAGCTGACCAAGCGGTTGACGCAGCGCTGGATGATGCACGGTTCCTTCGCCTACAACGACTGGAAGCAGAAGATCGGGAACAAGGCGACGGCATGCGTGATCCGACCAATCAGCGTCTCTTCCAGGATCCCGCCATCGGGCCGGGCTTTCCACGCCCAACGTCGGCCCGAGCTGCTCTGAGGGCCAGCTCTACAACGAGTCCTCGGGCAGCGGCAACTTCACCAACGTCTGGATCAATTCGCACTGGAGCTTCAACGTCAGCGGTCTCTACCAGCTCCCGCTCGAGTTCACGGCGGCGGCCAACTTCTACGGCCGGCAGGGCTACGTCAATCCTCTCTTCGTCCAGGTGGACTCGGGCAACGGCGAGGGGACGCGGGGAGTCGTTCTGGGCAACCCGACCGACCATCGCCTGAAGGACGTGTACGAGCTCGATCTCCGGCTCGAGAAGTCGGTGCCGCTCTTCGGGAAGGCGGAGTTGACAATCTCCGGCGAGCTCTTCAACGCGCTGAACTCCAACACGGTCCTGCAGCGGGAGTCCGACGCGACGCCTGCGTGCGACGCGGCCGGGACCCATTGCACGGGCGCCGCGAACACGATCCTGGAGATCCAGAACGCCCCGGGCGGTGAGGCTCGGCGCGCGGATCAGCTTCTAGGCACTTTGGCACTTCGGCCGGCCTGCCACCTGTCTCCGGCGGGCCGGCCTTATTCTGCAAGGAGGGAGACAGACCTCGAGCGTTCCTCGCATCGGCCGATGGAAGGGATGGCTGGCCGTCGCGCTTGCGGCGGCCTTCGTGTCTGTCGCGTGCCGCCGTCGGCTGCGCGCGCCGCCTCGGCTTCCTCGGCCTGCCCGGACATCCTGCTGATCACGGTTGACACGCTGCGCGCGGACGCCCTGGGCTACACGGGCAACGCGCGCGCCGCGACGGCGAACATCGATCGCCTCGCGCCGGAGAGGGGCGCGCCTTCCTCCGGAGCGCACGCCCACAACGTCATGACCCTTCCGTCTCACGCCAACATCCTGACCGGCCGGTACCCCTACGAGCACGGTGTCCGCGACAACGACGGGTTCCGGCTGGATCCCAAAATGCCGACGCTGGCGACTCTGCTGCGGTCGGCCGGGTATTCCACGGCGGCGATGATCGGGGCCTTTCCGCTCGACGCGCGTTTCGGTCTGGACCGGGATTCGACACCTACGACGAGCGATACCCGCAGGGCGCCAACGAGTACGATTTTCGCGTCGCCGAGCGGCCGGCGTCCGAGGTCGTCGCCTCGCGCGCCGCTGGTGGGCGGACAAGGCGGGGAGCCCTCGATTTCTCTGGGTGCACCTCTACGATTGCCATTCTCCGCATGTCCCGCCGGAGAACCTCGCCGCGCGTTACGCGGCCGATCCCTACGCGGGCGAAGTGGCGGGCGTGGACGAGGCGCTCGGACCCCTCTTCGAGGACGCCCGCGCGTCGGCCGCGCCGGTCCTGCTCGTCCTGACTTCGGACCACGGCGAGGCCCTCGGCGACCACGGAGAAATCACTCATGGCCTCTTCGCCTACGAGGCGACGCTGCACATTCCACTGATCCTGTGGGGTCCCGGCCTCGTGGCTCCGCGGGCGCGACACCTCTCTTCGCCGCCACGTGGACATCCTGCCCACCGTGCTCGAGGCCGCGCGGGTCCCGCTCCTTCCGGAGCTGCCCGGACGCTCGCTCTTTCGGCCCGGCGAGCCCGACGCGACCTGCTACTTCGAATCTCTCTCGGCGTCGTTTTCCCGCGGGTGGGCACCCCTGCGCGGCATGATTCGCGGAAACGAGAAGTTCATCGACCTTCCGATTCCCGAGCTCTACGATCTTCGAGAAGACCCGCAGGAGAAGGCGAACCGGTTCGAGGAGCGTCCCGAGGCGGCTCGCGCGCTCGCAAGGGCGCTGCCTGCCGCCGCGTCCGTCGGCGCCGGCGGCCGAGTCGGCCGAGACGGTGCGGCGTCTGGCCGGACTCGGATATCTGTCGGGCGGGGCGAAGCTCCAGCAGGCCTACGGTCCGGACGACGATCCGAAGAGGCTGATCGATCTGGACACGCAGATGCAGGAGATCGTGGGTCTCTACCAGCAGGCGAAGCTCGCGGATGCGGTGCGCCTGGCCCGGCGGTGATGAAGCGCCGGCCCACGATGCCGGTCCTCTACGAGTTCCTCTCCTATCTCGAGGATCAGAGCGGGCAGGGCGGCCGCGCCATCGCCGCTTCTCGAGGAAGCCCGCCGGCGCGGATACCTGGACGAACGGCTGGCGACCCGGCTGGGACTCCTCTACGGACAATTCGGGCAGCCGCGCCGGGCGCTTTCGGTGCTCGAGCCTCTTCGCGCATCGGCCAATCCCGACGTCTGGAACGCGATCGGGATCGCGCCGAGCGGGCGCCGGGGAGAGCGACAAGGCCATCGAAGCCTTCGAGCAGGCCCTGCGCCTCGACCCGAAGAACGCGGTCGCCTGGCAGAACATCGGACTGACGCGCGTCCACGCCAACCGCCCGCAGGACGCGCTCGGCGCCTTCGACAGGGCGTTCGCGCTGAACGAGCGGCTTCCCGGGCCTGGAACGGGCGGGGCGCCGCGCTCGAACAGCTCGGGCGGCACGGCGAAGCGCTGGAGTCCTGGAAGCGGGCGCTGGAGCTCGACCCGCAACAATTCGAGGCGCTCTTGAACATCGGGATCGTCGCGATGGAGCAGGGAAACCGGGATCTCGGCCGCGAAGCGCTGACCCGGTTTGCCGCGACGGCCCCCCGGCCCTCTCGCGGCCGACATCGAACGGGCCAGGCGCCTTTACACTCGTAGAGGCGACTTGGGAGGGCAACTTTCGGTCCCGGTTTTCGTAGGCTTCATCCAGAGCGGAGGTGCTTTTGTCCCGATCCCGCTCCAGGCCGGCCGCGGTGTGACAATCTCGTTCGCCTGGAACAGTAAGGAGGCGCAACACGAGACCGAGCAGGACATTCGGCCGCAGGCGTTCGCTTGGCGAACGGCGGCCGGAGAGTCAAAACCGGGGCCGGGCTCCGGCGGGCCTCTGGGCCCGTGGCGCTCGCAACGCCGCCTCACACCCTCCACGGGCAGCCAGGACGGCGATACCGCGGTCCGTCTCGCGCCCGCGCTGCGCGCGTCCGGCTGAACCGCGACGCCCCCTGTCGCAGTATGGGCGAGACCTCTGGGACAGCGACTCGGGCCTGCCGCAGAACTCCGTGGACGCGATCATCCAGACCCGCGACGGCTACCTGTGGCTCGGGACCCAGGAAGGCCTCATCCGATTCGACGGCGTCCGGTTCAAGATCTTCGACTCGCGCAACACGCCCGCGATGCGCGACGACTGGGTCCTCTCCTTCGCGAGACTCGCGACGGGACGCTCTGGGTCGGAACGGCTGAGGGCCTCCTGCGCGGGACCGACGGGCACTTCGAGCGCTGGCAGCCGGGCGGCCGCCTGGCCGGTGGAATGGTCCGGTCGCTCGTCCAGTCGAGCGACGGCGCGCTGTGGGCCGCGTCGAGCGAAGGCGTCGTGCGGCTGGAAGCGGCAAAGCGCCCGCGTCTTCACGGAGAAAGGACGGGCTTCCCGCCAACGGAGCCCTGAGCGTCGCCGAGGATTCGCGCGGGCGCATCTGGGCCGGAACGGGGAACGGCCTGGCGGTCCTGCGCGAGGCGCCGCTTCGAGTCCGTGCGTCTTCCGACGAGGCCGGCGCTCCGGTGGTGACGGCGCTGCAGCCGGACCCGGACGGCGATCTGTGGGTCGGCACCGGCAAGGGATTGGTGCGGCTGTCCGAAGCCGGGGTTCGCGCGTACACGTCGAAGGACGGCCTGACGAATTCGCGTATTCAGGCGCTGTACCGGGACTCGCAGGGATTCCTCTGGGTCGGCACCGCCGGCGGGCTGTTTCGGATCGCAGATGGGCGATTCGAGGCCCTCACGCGGGAGAACGGCGGCCTCTCCAGCAGCGACGTCGATTCCATCTGCGAGGACCGCGAAGGCAGCCTCTGGATCGGGACCCGCGACGGCGGGCTGAACCGGTTGAAGGACGAGAGAATCGCCAACTACACGACGCGGCATGGGCTGCCGGATGACCGGTCTGGACCGCCTTCGAAGACCGCGCCGGGATTCTTCTGGGTCGGCACGGCCGACGGCGGCGAACCGCCTCGTCCCGGCCACGGCGGGCTTCGTCGTCTTCGCCCGGCTCGGGGCGCGGGTCGTGTCCATCGACCAGGACTCGTCGGGCGACCTCTGGGTGGGAACGCTCGGCAACGGGCTCTTCCGCATCCACGGCCGGGAGACCGTCCGCTTCGGAAAGGACAAGGGCTTCACGCCGCTCGTTCGTATCCGCCGTCTGCGCTGATCGGAACGGGGGCGTGTGGATCGGCACGTCGGGTCAGGTCTCGTATTTCTACCGCGGCGGCAAGTTCGACGCGTACACCGAGCGGGACGGGCTCGCTCCAACCGCGTCTTTTCGCTGTACCAGGACCGGGCCGGAACGATCTGGGCCGGGACGTTCGGCGGCGGAGTCAGCCGGCTGCGCGACGGGAAGTTCTCCAACTGGACGACCCGGGACGGCCTCGCGCACGACATCGTAATGTCCATCCTGGAGGATCAGCGCGGCGCGTTCTGGTTCGGCACGCGGGGAGGACTGTCGCGGTGGAGCGAGGGGCGGTTCACGACGTACCGCGAGGCCACCGGGCTCTTTCATGACGCCGTCCAGAAAGTCCTGGCCGACGACCGCGGCTACCTCTGGCTGACGAGCAACCACGGGATCTTCCGCGTCGGCCCTCGAGGAGGCGCGCGGCGGCCGCGACGGGCGCGGACGGATCTCCATTCGCGTCAGGTTCACGACGGCCAACGGCATGCGCAGCGTCGGAGTGCAACAACGGCCAGCACGGCGGCTTCGGGGCCGCGACGGCCGGCTCTGGTTCGCCACGCTGAAGGGGCTCGCGATGGCCGACCCCGCGCACATCCGGTTGAACGCCGTGCCGCCGAAGGTCGTCATCGAAGCCGTCAGTCGCGGGACGTGCAGGCTCTCTCCGCCGTGACCGGGATCACGCTGGCGCCGGCGCTGCGGGACCTGGAATTTCAGTACACGGCCTCTCCTTCAAGAATCCGTCGCCATCCGTTTCCGATACCGGCTGGAGGGATTCGACGGCGGATGGGTCGAGGCGGGAGCGCGCCGCGCCGCCTATTACACGAATCTCCCTCCGGGGCACTACCGGTTCCGCGTGCTCGCTTCCAACGAGGACGGCGTCTGGAGCGAGGCGGCGCGATTTCAGACGTCGACCCTCTCGCGGTCGCTCTTCGAGACGGCCTGGTTCCGGATCTCTGCGCGGCCGCCGGTCTGCTTCTCGTCTGGAGCGGGCATCGCCTGCGCATCCGCCGGCTGGCCGCGCGCGAAGCGGTCCGGCAGCGCGTCTTCGAGGCCGAGGCTCTCGGCCCTGCAGTGCCAGCTCAGCCCCACTTCCTCTTCAACGCGTTGAACTCGCTCCTGCCCGCTCGTCGGCAGCGAGCCCAGGCGCGCGCGGCGGATGATCTGCGCCTGGGAGACCTGCTGCGCGCCAGCCTGCTCGCCGAGACGACGCAGCTCGTCACGCTCGAAGCGCGACTTGACGCTCCTCGACGAGTACCTCGACATCGAGCGGATGCGGTTTCGCGACCGCATCCAGATCGACGATCGACGCAGACGCGACCGCTCGATCCGCGCAGGTGCCGAGCTTCCTGCTCCAGCCGCTCGTCGAGAACGCGATCAAGCACGGCGCCGACCCGCGGACGGGCCGGGTCCGGATCCAGATCGAGGCGCGCGCCGGGGACGGCTCGCTGTCCTGATGATCCGGACGAAGGCCCGGGCCTGCGGAGCCCGGGGCGGGAGAGCGCGGAATCGGGCTGACCAACATCCGCCACCGGCTGGAAATGCTGTATCGGGGCTTACCTCTTCCTGCTGGCGAACCGGGAAGGCGGTGGCTGCGAGGTCTCGATCCGCGTCCCGCTCTCCTTCGGCGACGACGCCAGGAGAGCACTTCCGTTTCCGACAACGTCTCCCGAATCCGATTCGTGGGCTAACGACGACAGTCAGTGGGTGAAGCCGAACGCTTCGCTCAGGCTTGAAGTCTCTCGAGCCGGTCGGCGAGGCCGCCGAGGTCTTGACCTCCATGTCGGGGGTGCTGTCGGGATAAGCCGCCAGCCCCTTGCGGTTGATCCAGGCGACGGGGATGCCGAGCTTGCGCGACGGGATGATGTCGTGGAACTGACTCTGGGCCGCGTGGAGCCAGCGTCTCTTTCCGATCCGCTCGCGAGCCTCGCCGAAATGGCGCAAAGCGGGTTATGTACGAGCGGACCTGCTGTGCGGTGACGAGCAATCTCGAAGGGGACCGTGAAGTGGCGCTGCGTGGCGGAGAGAAGGTCGTCATCCACGTTGGAGAGAATCCCGGAGCTTGCTACCCATCAACGCCAGTCTCTCCAGCGCCGGGTTCGTGTCGGGAAAGGGCATGCCAGGAGGAGAGGCGATTCCGCGAGCGAGAGCGCCCGCCCAGCGCCGAGAGGCCGGTTCAGGCGCTTCGCCACGCGCAGAGCGGTCATCGCCAGGACCTCCCGGTAGCTGCGGTACGCCCTCGCCTCGACGTCCGGCTCGATCTCGGCATAGGCGGCGAGGCGGCGGGAGGCGCGACGGTGACTCCATCGGCCGCCGCTGGTCTCGCCAAACCACCGGCCGAGGCCGCTCTCCCAGTCGATCAGCGTCCCGTAACAATCGAAGGTGACGATGTCGTACGGGCCGGTGCATGGCGCGGAGTCCCGGCTCCTGTCGGTTCTGGGTCGGCCGCTCGCGCCACGGGCGCGTAGACGGCGCGCACCACGGAGCGATGTACCGGGGTTTCCTTCCGCGAACGACATCGAAATAGAGGTCGCGCAGCTGGAGGGTCAGGACGGCCCGGGGCGGCCCTGCCTCCGATCGGGCGGTGATCCACGCGGGTGATCGGAACGATCTGGGCGCCGGTCCCCGCGAGGAACGCCTCCTCGGCGAGCGACAGCTCCGTGCGGTCGATCGACCGCTCGACGACGGTGATCCCGAGCTCCTCTTTCATCAGCGTGATGAACGTCGGCGCGGGTGATCCCTCGAGGATGTCGTCGGTGACGGGCGGCGTGACGACGTCGCCATGCCGGACCAGGAAGATGTTGGCGACCGATCCCTCCGGAGATGTGCCCGTCCTTGTTCAGCGTGATGGCGTCGTCGAAGCCGGCGCGCTGCGCGTCGAGCGGGCGAGCGCCGAGTTGACGTAGGAACCGGCGATCTTGCCGCGGGCCGGGATCATGTTGTCGTCGATCCGCTTCCAGGAGGAGATCGTCACGTGGGCGCCGTCGTCGCTTGTCGAAGTACTTGCCGAAGGGGAAGGCGACCATCGAGATCGCCGGCGTCAGGTCGTGGAGCCGCACGCCGATCGTCTCGTCGGCGTAGAAGGCCAGCGGGCCGGATATAGCAGTCCGTCTTCAAGTCCTCGGCGCGCAGGAGCTCGTTCAGGTGTCCGGCCAGGGATCTCGGCCGTGTCCGTCCAGCTTCCATGCAGAGGAGCCTCGCCGAATCGAGGAAGCGCTTGAAAGTGATCGCCGCGGCCGGAAGACGAAGAGCTCCTGCTCCTCCTCGTTCCAGTGGCCGCGCAGACCCGCGAAACAGCCGGTGCCATAGTTCAACGCGTGCGTCAGGACGCCCAGACGGACATCTCCGTAAGGAACGATCCGGCCGCGGAAGAAGGCAAGCCTTGGCAGCTTCATGGGCTCACCTCTTCATGTCAAGAACGCAGAGGGGCGGACCGGTAATCCCCTGTGCTGAAATAGTGCGCCTTGACGGCGAGGGAATTCAAAGAGCGACATGGACGAAAACTCGGAAATTGAAAGGCGCGTCCGCGCGGCGCTCGAGTCCCCTGACGGAATCCTTCGAGATTCTGCCGTGCGATCCGGCGCTGGCCGACACGGCGGCGTTCTGCGCCCACTACGGAATCCCTCCCGGGGAGAGCGGCAACACGATCGTCGTCGCGACGAAGAAGGAGCCGCGCCGGCACGCCGCCTGCCTCGTCCTGGCGACGCACCCGGCTCGACGTCAATCACGCCGTGCGCAAGCTCCTGGGAGGCCAGAAACCTCCTTCGCCTCGGGCGAAGAGACCGCCGCCCTGACCGGCATGATGATGGGCGGCGTCACCGTGTTCGGCCTGCCGCCCGACCTGCCCGATCTACATCGACGCCGCCGTTCTGAATGCGCTCATCACGCCAAGTCAGCGGCAGCGTGATTCTGCAAGATAAGGGTAGCT
>ERZ1370068.94-contig-10081_pt1 | contig 35926 bp, 48 predicted proteins | sample MGYA00561227_ERZ1370068 | MGnify/ENA primary metagenome ERZ1370068 (study PRJEB38410, sample SAMEA6850437) | metagenome | study: Metagenomic assessment of the ecological functions of the soil: analysis of the soil microbiota associated with the... | reverse complement strand
CGGCGGACAGAAACGCCAGATAAACATCATTCGCCGCCAGAAGCTGTTCGACGCGAAGTAGAGAAATCTCTCGTTGCCGCGATATTTCGACTTTGTGAAACGCCAAGCCCTGGAAGTTGTAAATCTGCATTCCCGTACCGGGCAGTGAGTTTGAAGAAAAGTTTGCAGCCCAGGTCATCGTTGAATTTTCCCGCCTTCCAGCTTCACGAAGGGCGACAGGTTCAGATTGAGCACCTCCTGGCTGTCGGGCTTGAATTTTTCCATCGCCTCCATGTGCATCGCCGTGGGCAGCCGCCAAACCGCTGCTCATCCGACCGCAGAATGTTGGCCGAATATCCGATCACCTGGCCGTCGCGGTAAATCGGATCGTAAACGCGAATCCCGCCACACGCCCTCGCGATCGTAGGCGATAAATTTCCGGACGTCATTCTCGCACTCGAATACCGGACGTCGCGCATAAATCCAGATTTCGCGATCATTGACTTTTTTGTGCCGATCCAGCGCGCGGGAAACCGCGTTCAACTGCTCGCGATTGACGTTTTCAATATTTTCCTCGCGGATGACGATGCCTTCGCGCTTGGCCTCGTTGCGGGCGCGCTTGATGAGGTCGAGTTCCTTCCAATTGCCTTTCGTGTTGTAGGTCTGGATGGGCAGTTCCACTCGTAACCCAGGCAGTTGACCTTGAATCCCAGTCTGCGCAGCACCTCCGCGCACGGCTCGGAGAGATGCACCCAAACACGGCGCGCCGATTTTACCGAAAGAAAATTGCGCATGATCCGCCTCGCAGTCCTCCGGCGCGCAGACCGGGTCAGAAAAGGCAATTCGCTTTGGCTCGGCGCGCAAAGACCTGGATGCCGCACGGTCGTGTAGGCGATGTAGCCGCAGTCATCAATGAAATACTCCATTCCCCGCCTGCAACGTCGCGTAGGAGAGCGCTTCCCCGTCCGTGTTTGCGGGAGAAACGGGTGACAGCAAAAGCCATTTCTCGCTGGCCGAGGCGCTTGCAGCGGCGGCTGACTCTGATGATTTTGAACGCCATGATGCAGTGCCAGGGTGTCAAGTGCCAGGTGTCAGACCTGATACCTGACCCCTTCTCGCAGCTGACACTCTTAAAGTAACGTTCTTAAGGCCCAGTCCGCAGTCAAGGCAAAGACTTTATCTTTGTTGCGGTCCAGGTGGCCCACGTGGCCATTGCCGGCAATGATGTGCAACTGTTTCTGGCAGGTGAGCGCTTCGTAGAGCAACTGGGCGGTTTCCGGCGGTCCACTTTGTCCTCCGCTCCCCAGATTACCATCATCGTACTTCAAGAATCGCCATCGACCTTCGAGCAGATCCGAGCCGCCGACGCCCTCGCCGTCCGAGGTCGGACAGCGTGTCAGGCAGCTCCGCATCGCCCGCGGCTTGACGCAGAGCAAGCTCGGTCTGGACCGATTCTCCAAGGAGTACATCAGCCAGATCGAGCGCGGACGCGCGCGTCGCGTCGCCTGCGACCCTCGAGTGGCTGGCCGACCGGCTGGGCGTCGACCGGCGCGTTCCTCGAGACAGGCATCTCCTCGCCCGAGCAGGAGCGGACTGCCGGTCTGGTCGCGCCGTGCCGAGGCCGCGGTCGCGCGCGCGAATACGACGAGGCGCTCGACGTGTCTCGGGCAGGCCGGAGAGCCGTCTCAGAGGCTGGGAGCCGGCCCTGGCCCTGCGAGCGCTGCTGGCAAGCGCGACTGCGCAGTCGGAGCTCGGACGCCGTCAAGGAGGCGCTCGCCATGCCTCGAGCAGGCCCCGCGATCTCGTCGAGGCATGACTCCGTTCACCGGACGTCGACCGCGCGAACGTGCTCTTCCACACGGGCCGCGTGCCGCTACAAGCTTTCGTCGATCCCGACCGCCGTCGCGCTCTTCACGCGAGGCGCTCGACCTGCATGCGCCACTCCGATCTGATCGACGATCGCCTGCGGTCGAGGATCTTCCGCTGGCGGTCTCGGTGCTACCGGCGCCAGCGCGACTGCGAAGGCGCGCGCGGGGACGTCGAGGCGCGCTCTCGGAGCTCTCCGAGCGGCTCGGCGACCGCGACGCGCTCGCCCACGGCTACTTCCAGGCGTCGATCATCGCGGAGCGGAACGGACAGTGGGTGCTCGCGCGCTCGCACGCCGAGCGGGCGAAGGAGCTCTACGAGGAACAGGACGACCAGCCTCAGCGTCGGCCGGCTCCTGAACAACCTCGGCGGACTGACCTTCCTGCTCGGCGATCCCGAGGAGGCCGAGCGTCTCGCTGCAAGGCCGGCGTTCTCGGTCGCGCTCGAGGTCGGAAGCGAGCCGGACGCCGCCCAGGCCGTTTCGTCGCTCGCCCAGGTGCACCTGCGCACGGGCCAGCCGGAGCTCTGCCGAGGAGCAGGCGCGGCATGCGCTGAGCCTGCTCGAAGGGCGAGTCGACTTTCTCGACGAGAGCGGGAACGTCCAGCTCGTGCTCGGGCGCGCACTGCTCGAGCAGGACAGGCCTCGACGAGGCCGAGTGCTGCAATGGCCGCCAGCGAAGCCACGTTCGAGCAGCTATCCTCGGCGAGCCACCGCGCGGCGGCGTGGACGGCGCAGGCTGAACTGAGCGTCTCGTCGCGGCGACCAAGCGAACGCATTACGGCTCTACCGCCTCGTCGCCGAGACCCTCCAGGACTTCCGCTTCTGATGACGACTCTGGAGACACAAAATCGCGATCCTCCTTCTTGGCATTCGCTGCCGCGAGTGCGGCAGCAGGCGTCGCGCGTGCCGACTCCGGCGACCTGGCGGACGGCTCGGCTGTGCCGGTGGTTGCCGCGGTGGACGGGTTCTCCGACGGGGCGGATGCGGTTGTCGCGCCGCCGGACGGCTTCTCGGCGGGATGGCGTGAGTCGCGACACCGACGGCTTCTCGACGGCGCCGATCTCGTGATTGCCGCGCCGGACGGGTTCTCGGACGGCGCGGACGGATTTTCCGACGGGGCGGACGGGTTCTCCGGACGGGGCAGACGCCCTGGTTTCCCGGAAGCGTCCGCACCCGACTGACCCGCCCGCCGTGCCTCCGGCCTGTAATTTGGCTCTCAACCAGGCCGATTTACGAGGACTTGCGCGCATCGCGACTCGCAGCTCCGGGGTACCTCTCCCGTACCAATCGACTGAGATGACCCAGATGAAAAAGATTCTCCTGACCTTGCTCGCGACCGCCGCCTTGCAGCCCGAGCGCCGCGCTTCGCACACGGCGGCCACGGCTGGTGGCACCATCACGCGGGGCTCGCGGTGCTCACCGGCACGGGCACGAGCTTCGGCGGCGCGACGGCGACCGCGTCCGGCACGCTGGCCAGCCGGAGCGACAAGCTCGCAACCGGCACGTTCAGCCTCAGCCTGACGAGCGATTTGTCGAAGGTGACGACGAAGACCTTCGGCCGCGGCACTCCTGACGTGCGCTCCCGCGACGGCGCTGCCGCTGACGCTCACCGACGGCGCCTCCTCGGCGAACACCTGCAACGGTGCGCTCGAGGGCAAGACCTGCCCGTGGACGAAGACCGGCAGCACCGACACGGTGCGCTGTTCTTCGGTCGCGGCAAGGCCACCGGCGCCGGCACGCTCGCGGGCCTCACCGGCAAGACCGCGAAGGCATTCATCGTCGCAGAAGGCAGACGGCACCGTGAAGGGCGCCGTCTCGCCGGGCGCGGGGTGGCGAGCGGTCGCTCTCCTTCACGAAGAGCGAGCGTCAAGCAAAGCACGCATCGGGCTGCGACCACTCCGGCTAAGACCACCTGCGGCACCACCGAAGAGGGCCCCGTTTGGGGCCCTCTTCGCGCTTTCAGGAGTCGTCCAGCCGCACCTCTAGGGATGGCTCCCTTCGTGCCCGAGCCCGTCCCTTTCGTCCACCTCCACGTCCACTCCGAGTACTCGATCCTCGACGGCGCCTGCCGCATCCCGGACCTCGCGCAAGCGCGCCGCCGAGCTCGAGATGCCGGCGGTCGGGCTCACCGACCACGGCTCGCTCGCCGGCGCGGTCGACCTCGTACAAGCGAGGCGCGGAAGCACGGCGTCAAGCCGCTGCATCGGCTGCGAGGTCTACGTCGCCGACGACCGCCACGCGCAGCAGAAGGGCTACGCGCACCTCACGCTCCTCGCGCAGGACAACGCGGGCTACGCGCAACCTGATCAAGCTCTCCGAGCCTCGGCTACCTCGAGGGCTACTACTACAAGCCGCGCGTCGACTGGGAGCTGCTCGAGCGGCACGCGCTCGGGCTGATCGCGCTCTCCGGGCTGCCTCTCGGGCCGCGTCTGCAAGGCGCTCGAGGAGAGCCGCGCCGACGACGCCGAGGGCGAGCTCGACCGCCTCGCGCACGATCTTCGGCAGGGACCACGTCTACGTCGAGATGCAGAACGCGCACCTCGACGTGCAGGCAGCGCATCAACCCGCTGCTCGTCGAGCTCGCGCACGAAGCCGCGAGCTGCCGCTCGTCGCGACCGGCGACGTGCACTACCTCCGGCACGAGGACGCGCGCGCGCACGAGGCGCTGCTCTGCATCCAGTCCGGCGACTCGCTCAAGAACCCGAACCACTGGAAGTTCGACACCGACCACTTCTACTTCAAGACGCCAGCAGGAGATGGCGCGCCGACTTCCCGGGCCAGGAGGACGGCGCTGCGGCGCACGCTCGAGATCGCCGAGCGCTGCAACGTCGAGATCGAGCTCGGCCGCATCCTGCTCCCGCACTTCCCGGTGCCCGGACGGCCGCGACGCGTTCGACTACCTCGTCGAGCTCTGCGAGCGAGGCCTCGCAGCAGCCGCTACGACACGGTCACGCCGGAGCTGCAGCGAGCGGCTCCAGTTCGAGCTGAAGACGATCCACGAGATGGGCTTCACCGACTACTTCCTGATCGTCTGGGACTTCGTCGCGCTTCGCGAAGCAGAACGGGATCAGCGTCGGCCCCGGCCGCGGCTCGACCGCCGGCTCGCTCGTCGCCTACTGCCTCGAGATCACGGACGTCGACCCGATCCGCTACGACCTGCTCTTCGAGCGCTTCCTCAACCCGGGCCGCAAGTCGATGCCCGACGCCGGACATCGACTTCGCCGTCGACGGCCGCGACGCGCGTGATCAACTACGTCGCCGAGAAGTACGGGCGCGACCGCGTCGCGCAGATCATCACCTTCGGGACGATGGCCGCCCGCGCCGCCGTCCGCGACGCCGAGCCGCGTGCTCGAGGTGCCCGTACGGCGTCGTCGACAAGATCGCGAAGCTGATCCCGGAAGGCCCGGGCCAGACGCTCGAGGAGTGCCTCAAGCCCGGCGCCGAGCTGCAGCAGGCCGTACGACGCCGACCCGGTCGCGCGGGAGATCGTCGAGCTCGCGCAAGCCGCTCGAAGGGCCTGACGCGCGCAGGACGGGATCCACGCCGCCGCGGTCGTGATCGGCGCCGAGCCGCTGATGAACATCGTGCCGCTGCAGCAGAAGGGCGCCGGACCAGGAGGTCGTGACGCAGTTCGCCGGCGCACGACGTCGAGGCGATCGGCCTGCTGAAGATCGACTTCCTCGGCCTGCGCAACCTCGACGTGATCGACAAGGCCGTGCGCGCTCGTCGGCCGACCTCGACATCGGCGACGATCCCGCTCGACGACAAGAAGACGTACGCGATGCTCGCGCGCGGGCGAGTCGACCGGCGTCTTCCCAGTTCGAGACGCTCGGGCATGCGCGACGCGCTGCGCTCAGGTCAAGCCGACGGTGTTCGAGGACCTGATCGCGCTCGTCGCGCTCTACCGGCCAGGCCCGATGGCGCTACATCCCGGTCTACGCGCGCCGCAAGAACGGCCAGGAGCCCGTCACCTACGCCGATCCAGCGGCTGAAAGCCGATCACCGCGTCCACGTACGGCATCTGCATCTACCAGGAGCAGTACATGGAGATCGCGAAGAAGATCGCCGGCTTCTCGCCCGCCGAAGCCGACGACCTCCGCAAGGCGATCGGCAAGAAGATCCACTCGCTGATGGCCTCGCTGAAGGAGAAGTTCCTCGAGGGCTGCGGCGTGCGAACGGCGCTCCGACCGCGATCGCCAACCAGCTCTGGGCCGACATGGAGCAGGCCGCAGGACTACTCCGTTCAACAAGTCGCACGCCGCCTGCTACGCGCTGATCGCCTACCGCACCGCCTGGCTGCGGGCGCACCACCGCAGGAGTACATGGCGGCGCTCATCTCCTCCGTGATGAACACGAAGGACAAGGTGCCGTTCTACGTCAACGCGTGCCACGAGCTCGCGATCGAGGTGCTGCCGCCCGACGTGAACGACGTCGATGATCGACTTCGCCGTCGTCGAGGGGAAGATCCGCTTCGGCCTCAACGCGGTGAAGAACGTCGGCGAGTCCGCGTGCCGCGCGATCGTGCGCGCGCGCGAGGAGGGCGGCCCGTTCGCCTCGATCTGGGACTTCACCGAGCGCGTCGACCCGCAGGTCGTGAACAAGCGCGCGCTCGAGTCGCTCGTCAAGTGCGGCGGGCTCGACTCGACGGCGCGTCGCGCGAAGGGATGCTCGACGTGCCTCGAGCAGGCGCTCGCGTGCGGACAGAAGCAGCAGTCCGACAAGCTGCTCGGGCAGGGCTCGATCTTCGACCTCGGCGCGAGTCGGCGACGCTGCTCCGCACCACCACCCGACGATCCCCGCGAGCGGCGAGTTCGACAAGAATGACCTGCTGCAGGCTGGAGAAGGAGACGCTCGGCCTCTAGCCGTCTCCGAGCATCCGCTGACGCGCGATCCGCGACCAGCTGCGGCGCAAGACCGACTGCGCGACTCAACGAGCTCGAGCGGCGCCGCGACGGCGAGATCGTCCTCGTCGGCGGCATCGTCGTCGTCGCTGAAGCAGATGACGACGAAGAAGGGCGACCCGATGGTCTTCGCTGCGGCTCGAGGACGTCACCGGCTCGTCGCGGAGGTCGTCGTCGTTCAACTCCGCGTACGCAGCCGCGCGCGACCTGCTCGTGCACGACGCACGTGCTGATCGTCAAGGCGCGCATCGACCACAAGCAGGCAGGGCGAGACGAAGCTCGTCGCGCTCGAGGTGACTGCGTTCGAGGCGACGCCGGAGCGGCAGGGAGAGTGCGGCTGAAGGTCGACGCGCGCATCGCGCCAGGCGGGCATCGTCCGCGAGCTCGCCGTGCTCGTCAAGCGACTTCCCGGCGAGGCGCCGGTCTACGTCGACCTCTTGACGTCGAGTCGGGCTGCGCTCGAGCTCGGCCCGAACTACCGCGTCGAAGCCGGGGCCGGACTTCTTCGCCGGAGTGAAGGCACCTGCTCGGCGAGGCCAGCGTCTCCTCAACCCTTGTAACAGTTAGGAGCGTTACTAAAGCGCCGGCGGCGGCGTCGCCGACTGCCAGACCGATCATCTCCGCTTCGCTGCAACCGCGCTCGAGAGGGCGAGATGGAGCGCTTGCAGGTCAGCCGGAGCCGTGGTGCCACACGCCGTTGTAGTAGTGGAAGAGCCGCTCGAGAGCGGGGCTCGTCGACTGCGTCCCCGCCGCCGCTTACCCTGCGATCTGAATCGACACGCGCCGGTCGACGATCTGGGGCGAGATGAGCTTCGCCGAGTCGCGGAACCCGGATCATGTCGGTCAAGAAGCCCCGCGCGCCCTCTCGATAGGCGGGCATGTCGAGGTACGTCTCAGGCATGGCCATTAACGAGGCCACTCCCGCTCGGCCAGCATCCGCACGATCGTGCCGAAGAATCCGACAACCAGGTGACCGCGATCGATGTCGCCGACCTGCAGCCATTTGGTCCGTGTCGTCGATGAACACCGATCGGGAGGAGCCTGAGCCTGTGGATCGCATCGATGACGGCATCGATCGCGTGAAGAATCTGGGCATCGGTGGAGCCCATCATCTGCCCCGAATCGTGTCCGTGACCTCGCGGGCGACCTCACCCCTTGAGCAGCCACACGTCGAGGCCGACTCCCGCCCGAGCGCCCGATCGTGCGCGTGGGCGTCGCGAGACGCTCACTCGCCCGAGAAGACGCTGCCTCACGCTTCCCCCGCACTCACCGCGGCGAGCGGCTCGGCGGCGGCGAGGAGCTTCTTAGCAGATAGAGCGGGCGAAGGCGCCCGGTTCCTTCACGGTCTGCGCCGTCTCGTAGAACACCGGGGCATGGATCGGTGCGAAGTCGCTGCCGAGGCGCCCGAAGACGAACGAGGCCACGCCGGATTTGCCGCAACCCGCTGTTCCCGACGAGCGCCACCGAAAGCCCTCGACGCGCGCGTCCCTCGAAAGCGCAGCCTCGACGGCGGCACCCGGCACCAGCTCGTCGAACGTGGACGATGACAGGCAACGAGGTCGTCATGGAGGCTCGACGGCAGGAACGCGTTCGAGTCCATGAGGCCCAGAAGCAGATCGCTCCACGCGACGTCCTCGCGCAGGCCGTAGACCTTCCGGGGACGCTGCCCCGTGTGCTCGATCGAGGACTCGACGATCCCCATCCGCCTCGAGCTCCGCGGAAGATCTGTACTGGCGCGGCTACGCCCGAACCCCAAGCGCGACAGGAACGCCGTGTCGGAGGCACTGGCTCTGACCACTCACTTCGAGCTCGTCCACCACTCCGCTGGGCGGCTCCCCCAGCGCATCGAGAACCTTCTCCCGCTTCGCCCTGGAGCTCGCGAGCTGCTCGGGCTGCGCGCCGCCGACGATCACGTCGGTGGCAACGCGAATGAGATCGCGCGGGAACCTCGAGCTCGGCCACGATCGCGGGCGCAACAAGCTCGTCGCCCGCCTTCGTTCCTGCGAGATTTCGACCCGCAGTAGCTTCAGCGCAGCCCTCTCGCCGAGCGCGCACCCAGCGTCGCGGACCCGGGAGAAGAACGCGTCGGCTGGGGGACTAGCAGGTAGTTGCCTCGGTCGCGCGGATCGCCCGCGACGATCCAGGTGATCGGAAGTTGCCACATCTTCATCCCGCAAGCGACCGAACACGGTGTGAACGATGTCCGGGGAAGAGACCTCGTCGAGAGCACGACACGCGCCGGCGGCGCGCCCGTAACTTCCCCGCACGTCGGCCGCGAGCCTGCCGACCCGTCCAGCAAGAGCTGCGACTCGCTCGCAACGCCGTCGGCGCGGCGCGCACCGGTCCCGAGGCGCGATCCGAGCGCGGATCAGGACCGAGAAGCTTCAGACGGGCTCGTGGCGAGCGACCCTCGACGAAGACGGCTCCGCGAGCCGCGCCGCTCGAGACGGCGCGCGATGCGCGGCGAAGAACCGTCGCCCTGCGCCGCCGCCGCGCACCCAGCAGCAACACGTTCAGATTCGCCGCAACCGCCTCTTCGATTGCTTTCAGGTCTTGCTCGCGATCGACGAAGAGCGGCGCGTCGCGCGTGGTGCCCAGCAGCGGCCGGCCTGAGCGTCCAGTTCTCCTGCCATCATTAACAATTTTAACAGTTAGCACCGTTGCCGGCAAGCAGGAGGGCGCCGCACGTCGCCTGCACGTTTTGGGTGACGCGAATACTCTCTTCGGGGTGAGCCCACGTCCCGTTCCCGGCGACGAGATGCCATTGTGTGGATCTTTGCGCACAGCTGCGCACCGCCCGCCGACCCTTGCGGGCGACGTTGCCGAGCTCCAGCCGAGCGAGGCGATAGCCCGAGCGCTGGCAGCGCACACGCCCTCGATCTTCTTCGTGTCGGACGCTGACGGAGCTGCGCTTACGTCAACGAACGCTGGTGAGCTTTCCGGCCTGACGCAAGCCCAGGCGCTCGGCCACGGTTGGCTGGCCGCCCTGCACCCTGACGACTCGAAGCGCGTGCTCCGCGAGGACCGCGTCGCGGGCCGACAGCGACTCGATCGTGGAATACCGCATCCCTCCGTCCCGACGGCGGCGTCTCCTGGATCGAAGGCTTTGTCTCCGCCCTGCGCGACGAAAGCGGGCAGGTGACGGGCTGGGTCGGGTCGTGCCTCGACCTGACGACTCGCAAGCGGGCCGAGGAGGCCGCCAAATACGCGAGCGCGCGCTTCCAGGCGGCGTTCGACGCCCGATCGGCGTCGCGCTGACCTGCCCGACGGGCGCGGCTCGACGTCAACGACGCCCCCGCGAGCCAGACCGGCTACAGCAAGAAAGATCTGCTCGCGCTCACGTTTGCGGAGATCACACATCCCGACGACCGGGCTACGAGCCACGAGAACTGGACTTCCACAACGCCGCATGACGTCGAGTCGAATCGGCTCGAGAAGCGCTACGTGCGGGCCGACGGGGAGATCGCTGGGTCTCCATCGCGGACGCTCGTCTGCGACGACGACGGGCAGGTGCTCTACACCGTCTCGCAATATCGAGAACATCACCGGGCGCCGCGACGCCCAACGCCTCGCTCGAGGAGGCGGAGGAGCGCTTCCGGCGCGCCTTCGACGACGCGCCGATCGGCATGGCGCTCGTCGGCCTCGACGGGAGCTGGCTCGAACGAACGCCAAGCTCTGCCAGATCCTCGGCTACGAGGAGGCTGGACTTGCTCGAGCTGAGATTCCGCGACCCGACGCACCCCGACGACGCCTGGAGGCGAGCAACGACGGGTGCGCAGCATCGTCGCCGGGAGTGTCGCTCGTACACCCACGAGAAGCGGTACCTGCGCCCGGACGGCACCACGGTGTGGGGCATGTTGTCGGTCTCGCTCGTCCGCGACGCGGGCGAAGCGCCCCTCTACTCGTCGCGCAAATCGAGAACATCGACGATCGCAAGCGCGACGAGGTGGAGGCCGGGCGATCGCTCAGGCGCGAGCGCGAGCATGTCGAGCAGCTGCGGGCGCTCGACGCGATGAAGGACGAATTCGTTGCACTCGGTGTCGCACGAGCTGCGCACGCCGCTGACCTCGATCAAGGGCTACCTCGAGCTCGTGCTCGACGGCGAGTCGAGGCACGCTGAACGGGAGCAGCGCGGCTATCTCGCGACGGTCGACCGCAGCAGCGAGCGACTGCTCCAGCCTCGTCGGCGACCTCCTGTTCGTCGCCCAGGCGGATGCCGGGACGGCTCGAGCTGGTCATCGACGAGGTCGACCTGCGGCGCGCTCGCAGGACGAGAGCGTCAGAGTCGGCACGCCCTGTCGGCCGCGGCGAAGAGATCGCGGCTCGAGCTGACCGCCGACGAGCTTCCGCCGATTCAGGGAGACCGGTGCCCGGCTCGCGCAACTCCTCGACAACCTCGTCTCGAACGCGCCATCAAGTTCACGCCTGCCGGCGGCAGCGTGACCGTCTCGCTCGTGCGCGACATCGACTGTGCGGTGCTGGAGGTGCGCGACACCGGGATCGGAATCCCCGCGGCCGAGCAGAAGCAGCTCTTCGAGCGCTTCTTCCGCGCCCGCGGCGCGACTGACAACGCGATCCAGGGCACCGGGCTCTCGCTGTCGATCGCGAGGACGATCGTCGAGAGCCACGGCGGCCAGATTGCCTTCGAGAGCGTCGAAGGGGTCGGGACGGCCTTCCGCGTCGAGTTCCCGTTCGACGATCTGCGACTGGAGGGACCGACTCAGCCGGTCGATGCTGAACGAGCATGATTTCGCACGACTTCACAGCCCTGCCCGGGATCCCTGAGGACGAGGTCGAGGTTCGCTTCGAGGTCGCCTTCGAGACCTCGCCGATCGGGATCCAGATCAACGCCCCAGACGGCCGCTGGCTTCAGGCCAACGACGCGATGTGCGAGTTGCTCGGCTACAGCCTGGACGAGCTTCGTGAGCTGACGATCTTCGACATCACCCACCCGACGACCAGAAGACGACCCGCGAGCGATACCCAGACCGAATGCAGGGATCGGAGAACGCGCACCGCATCGAAAAGCGCTACATCCGAGCCGACGGGTCAGTGGTCTGGGTCGCGTGTCGAGCACGGTCGTCCGCGATTCTGCCGGCAAGCCGCTCTACACGACCGCGCACATCGAAGACATCACCGAGCGGCACCATGCCAGTGCCGCGCTGGCGGAGCCGAAGAGCGCTTCCGCCGTGCCTTCGACGGGGCACCGATCGGGATGGCGATGGCGGCCTCGACGGGCGCTGGCTGCGTGAACCGAGCGCTGTGTGAGCTGACCGGCTACAGCGGGTCGGAGTTGCTCGAGCGGACATTCCAGGACATCACCCATCCCGACGATCGGTGACGACCTCGAGCAGGGCAAGCCCTTGCTCGCCGGCGAGACGGACTCGATCATGGTCGAGGAAGCGCTACGTTCGGCCGGACGGCCGTCGTCGTCTGGGTCGCCGGTCTTTGTGTCTCCGTGCGCGATGCCGATGGGATCCCGCTCTACTCGGTCTGTCAGTACGAGGACATCGGCGACCGCAAGCGCGCGCAGCTCGAGGTGGAGCGGCTGCTCGCGCTCGAGCGCGAGCACGACTCGAGCGCCTTCGCGGGGTCGACACGATGAAGGATCAGTTCGTCGCATCCGTCTCGCACGAGCTCCGCACTCCACTGACGTCGATCCAGGGTTACGTCGAGCTACTCCTCGACGAAACGACCGGCGAGCTCAACGAAGACCAGTGCTCGTTCCTCGCCACGATCGGGCGCAACAGTGAACGCCTTGCACGACTCCGTGAACGACCTCCTCTTCATCGCCGGTTCCGACGCGGCAGGCTCGAGCTGGACTTGCAGAACATCGATCTTCGCACGCTCGTCATGGAGTGCGTCGAGACCGCGCGTCCCCACGCCGACGACGAGGGTGTCACCTTCCGAGATCTCCGCCGACGCCATGCCGATCAGCGGCGATCCAGTCCGGCTCGGCCAGCTGCTGGACAACCTCGTCTCTGAACGCCGTCAAGTTCACGCCAAGAACGGTCGCGTGCGAATCGACCTGCGTCCGCTGCGGCACGAACGCTGTCCTCGAGGTGTCCGACAACGGCATCGGCGTTCCGCACGCGCAGCAAGGGAAGTTGTTCTGAGCGGTTCTTCCAGCTCGACGCTCGCGACGGAGAGCGCGATCCAGGGCACCGGTCTCGGGCTGTCGATCGCGAAGAGAGACGCCGAGCCACGGCGGAACGATCGGCTTCACCAGCACCGAGGGTCAAGGGACGACCTTCCGCGTCGAGCTGCCACTGGCTTTGCTCGCGAAGCCGCACTCGCGTGGCATCGCCGCACGAAAACCGCGCTCGTCACCGGCGCAAACACGCCGGCATCGGCCTGGCGATCGCGCGGCGGCTTCTTGCCGACGGCTACACGCTCGGCTACGCGACAGCTGGGGACGAAGGCCGTACGGACGAGCTTCGCGGGCAGTACGGCGACGACCACGTCGTCTGGATTCACGGCGACCTCGTCGACGTCGACGCTACGCAGCAGCGCTCGTGACCGAGACGATCGAGGCGACGGGCGCATCGACGCGCTCGTGAACAACGCCGGCGTCGCGATCGCCAAGCCGTTCTTGGACACAACCGTCGACGAGTTCGACCAGACCTCGCCGTCGACGTACGTGCGGCCTTCCTCCTCGCGCAGGCCGCCGCGAAGCAGATGCGCGAGGGTGGTTCGATCGTGAACATCACCTCCGTGCACGAGCACGTCCCGCGACCGGGCCTCGCCGTCCATGCCGCGGCCAAGGCCGCGCTGGCATGCTGAGCCGGTCGCTCGCGCTCGAACTCGGCGACCGCGACATCCGCGTCAACTCGGTCGCCGGGCGTGATCGCGACGCCGCGCAACGAGAAGGACGCGAACCGGCTCAAGTCCGAGGTGCCGCTCGGCCGCCCCGGCAAGCCGGAAGAGGTCGCGGCGCTCGTCGCCTGGCTCTGTCTGACGAGGCCGCGTATGTCACCGGCCAGAGCTACATCATCGACGGTGGTATGACCCAGCAAGGTCCCGACGATCCCGCGACGCAAGGAGCGACGCATGGACGCGCAGGCGACGATGCTCGAAAACGCTGGCGACGGGCGACCGGCTCGTCTTTCTCCGTACCGCGTCGGAAACGGGTGGCGAAGTGCTCGAGTACGAGCTCGAGTTCGTGCCGCGCGGCTTCGCGTCCGCGATCACCTCCACCCGCTTCAGGCAGAGCGCCACGAGGTGCTCGAGGGGACGCTCGGCATCGTCGTCGCGGGCTGGCACCGTCGCCTCGGGCCGGGCGATGTCGAGGACGATGCCGGTGGCGACGCGGCACCGAATCGTCGCAACCCAGGAAGCGCCGATCCGAGCCGCGTTTCGCGCTGCGACCTGCCCTCGAGTCGGAGGTGCTGCTGGAGACGCTCTTCCGGGCTCGCGCGCGACAGGCAGGGTCGACGCGAAAGGGGAATCCGCCGCCGTTGCAGCTCGCCGTGATCTTCTCCGAGTTCTCCGAGCTCGGCCGCCCGCCGCAACCGCCCGCGGCAGTGCAGCGCGCGCTCTTCGCGCCCGTCGCAGCGCTCGGGCGCGCTCGCGGCTACCTCTGCCCGCTGCCCGCAGTACAGCGCGGACGCGGGCGAAGCCGAGTCCGGCGAGTACGTCTTCGTCGACGAATGGGACGTCGACGCTCCTCCCGAGGCCGTCTTCGACGCGCTCGCCGACGCGACGCACCTATCCGACGTGGTGGCGTCCCGTCTACATCGAGACGACGACCGACGGCCTCCCGGGATCGGGCGCACCTCGCAGCAGCACTTCAAGGCAGGCTTCCGTACCACCTGCACACGACCTCGACCATCACGCTTTACGAACGACCGACCGCGGTCGGCGCGGACGTCGAGGGCGACCTTCGCGGACGAGGTCTCTGCGGACGCTTACGCCTCGCGACGACGGCACGCACGTCCGCGCTTCGACTGGCGCGTCCATGCCGAGAAGCCGATCGTCCGCGCCCTGACGCCCGTGCTTCGCCCGCTCTTCCGCTGGAATCACGCGTGGGCGATCGCCCACGCTCGGGCCGGCCTCGAGCCGTACGCGCGGGAACACGCCGAACGCTGATTACCGGCTACCGTGGCTGCGTGCCCAAGTCAAACCTCACCGCCCGTCGCGACGACCTCCGCAACGTCGCGATCGTCGCCCACGTCGACCACGGCAAGACGACGCTCGTCGACGCCACTGCTCTGGCAGGCCGGCTCGTTCCGCGAGAACCAGGACGTCAACGAGCGCGTCATGGACTCGATCGATCTCGAGCGCGAGAAGGGGATCACGATCCTCGCCAAGAACACGGCCGTCCGCGCTCGGGGACGTAAAGCTCAACATCATCGACACGCCGGGGCACGCCGACTTCGGCGGCGAGGTCGAGCGCGGGCTGACGATGGTCGACGGCGTCCTCCTGCTCGTCGACGCGAGCGAAGGGCCGCTGCCGCAGACGCGCTTCGTCCTGCGCAAGGCGCTCGAGGCGCGGCTGCCTGTCGTGCTCGTCGTCAACAAGGTCGACCGGCCCGACGCGCGCGTGCAAGAGGTCGTGGACGAGGTCTACGAGCTCTTCCTCGACCTCGACGCCGACGAGTCGCAGATCGAGTTTCCGATCGTCTACGCGAACGCGCGCGCCGGACGCGCCGGCCTACGCACCGGACGAGCTCGCCGCCGACCTGACGCCGCTCGTCGACACGCTGCTCGAGACGGTGCCCGCGCCTGCGTACGATCCCGAGCATCCGCTGCAGGCGCTCGTCACGAACCTCGACGCGTCGCCCGTACCTCGGCCGCCTCGCGCTCTGCCGCATGATGCACGGCACGCTGCGCAAGGGCCAGCAGATCGCCTGGTGCCGCGCCGACGGCACGATCGAGAACGCGACGCGTCACCGAGCTCTTCGTCACCGAGGCGCTCGACCGCGTGCCCGCCGACGAGAGCGGGACCGGGCGAGATCGTCGCGATCGCCGGCCTGCCCGAGGTGACGATCGGCGAGACGATCGCCGACCCCGACGATCCACGACCGCTGCCGGTCAGCGACGGTCGACGAGCCGTGCCTCTCGATCACGATCGGCATCAACACGCTCACCGCTCGCCGGCACCGAGGGCGACGCGCCTGACCGCGATCGATGGTCAAGGAACGGCTCGACGCAGGAGCTCGTCGGCAACGTCTCGTTGCGCGTCAACCCAACGCCGCGGCCCGACGCGTGGGAGGTTCAGGGCCGCGGCGAGCTGCAGCTCGCGGTCCTCGTCGAGCTGATGCGACGCGAAGGCTTCGAGCTGACGGTCGGCAAGCCGGAGGTCGCTCACGAGGAGATCGACGGAAAGCGCCACGAGCCGGTCGAGCGCGTCGCGATCGACGTTCCAGAGGACTACATCGGCGTCGTCACGCAGCTGCTCGCGCTGCGCAAGGGCCGCGCTGCAGCAGATGGTCAACCACGGCACCGGCTGGGCGCGCATGGAGTACCTCGTTCCTGCGCGCGGCCTGATCGGCTTCCGCACCGAGTTCCTCACCGAGACGCGCGGCACCGGCATCCTCCACCACGTCTTCGAGGCTGGGAGCCGTGGCACGGCGAGCTGCGCACGCGGCCGACCGGCGCCTCGTCGCCGACCGCCGCGGCCAGGCGACCGGGTTCGCGATCCTGAACCTCCAGGAGCGCGGCTCGCTCTTCATCGTCGCCGGGCGATCGAGCTCTACGAGGGGATGATCGTCGGCGAGAACGCGCGCGCCGACGACCTCGACGTCAATGCGACGAAGGAGAAGAAGCTGACGAACATGAGGGCGGCGGCTCCGGACGAGACGATCAGGCCTCATTCCGCCCCGGCCGCTGTCGCTCGAGCAGGCGCTCGAGTTGATCCGCGAGGACGAGTGCGTCGAGGTGACACCGAAGACGCATCCGGCTCCGCAAGGTGGAGTCTCTCGGCCCAGAAGCGCCAGAGCTCGGGATCGCGCGCGAAGCGCGAAGCAGCCGCCGTCTAGAGCAGCCCTGCCTCGCGGAGTTCCGCGAGCGCCTGCTCGCTCTTCTCCAGCTTGAGTCCCATGCCGTACAGCACCTCGGGAGCCTTCGTGAACTGGATCTCGCGGTACTCGACGACCTGCACGTGATTGCCCCACGGGTCGTGAAAGCTGAGGTCCGGCGGTCAGGTCAGCTCGACGCCCGCGTCCGACAGCGCGGCGCGCACGGCAGGTTTGTCGTCGACGACGAGTCCGAAGTGCCGGTCCGCATCGACATGCGGTGACGGGTCGCGCGCGAGGGCGAGGAACTGGTCGCCCATGTCGACGAACGCCATCTGCGCGCCGATCCGGCCGCGCAGCTCGAACTCGAAGAACTGCCCGTACCAGGCGAGCGCCGCGTCGATGTCGCCGACCTCGAGAGCCACGTGGTTGATCCCTACGAGTCGAGCCATGGCAAAACCCTAGTCGGCTGGAACTCCCACGCCAATCGCGGTGTAGTAGCGGTGTGGAGGGCCGTCCACAAGACGAGCGGGAGCTCGTGCTGCGCGCACAGCGTGGCGACGCTCGCGCATACGAGGAGCTCGTCCGTCCCCATCAGGAGATCGCATTCCGCGTGGCCTACGTCATCACCCGCAACGCTGCCGACGCCGAGGACGCCGTCAGGAAGCCCTCGTCAAGGCCTGGCGCGCGCTCGGACGCTTCCGGGCCGGCGAGCCGCTGCGCCCTGGCTGCTGCGCATCGCCGCGAACGAAGCGCGCAACCGCCGCCGCTCCGCCGGACGGCGCGAGCGGCTCACGCTGCGGGCGGCGGCATCCCCGGGGAGGCGGCCCCCTCCCCGAGGAGGCCCTGCTCGCGACGAGCGACCGCGAGCGGCTGCCTGACGCGCTGGAGGCACTTGCGGAGCCGGCGCGCGAGGTGCTCGCGTGCCGCTACCTGCTCGAGCTCTCCGAGGGGAGACCGCGGCCGCGCTCGACGTGCGCCTCGGCACCGTCAAGTCGCGCTCGGCCCGGGCGCTCGAGTAGCTGAGGGAGGCGTATGGAACTGGAGCGTGAGCTTCGCGGTCTCGACGTCAGTGGCCGCAGACGCCCGAGCTCCGGCTCGTGCTCGAGCCGCACAGACGGCGCAGCCGCCGGCCGCTGCTCATCGTCGTTGCGCTCGCGCTCGTTGCGCTCGCCGCCGCCTTCGCGGTGCCGCAGTCGCGCGGCGCGATCCTCCGCTTCCTTCACCTCGGCGGCGACACGATCGAGTTCGTCGACACGCTGCCGCCCGCCGAGGAGCGCCCGCTCACCGCCGGACTCGGCCCGGTCGTCTCGCTCGCGAAGGCGCGGGCGCTCGTTCCCGGCCTCGCGCTCCCGCCCCTGGCGGAGGCAGCCGGAGCTCCACCAGAGCGGCACCGTCGTCTCGCTCCGCGTTCCGCCAGGACGGCGGCCCCGTGCTCCTCAGCGCTCTCCGGCAGGACGGGGCGCTCCTCAAGAAGCTCGTCGGCAGCCAGACCAACGCCGACTGGGTGCAGGTCCTCCCGGACGCCTGGGGCGTCTGGCTCTCGGGAAGGCGCACGTCTTCTTCTTCCCGCGCGAGCCGGCCCGCTTGGCAGGCAATACGCTGGTCTGGACCCGGGGCAGCTACACCTACCGCCTCGAGGGTCCGAACCTTTCGAGGGATGCCGCTCTGAAACTTGCCCGCTCGCTCAGATACCCCAGAAAGGGGTGAACCACCCTGGCGATTTTCCCGAAGTAGTAGACATGATGACTACTGCGGCAGAAACAGAAGTCCTCGAGACCGAGTTGGAGCGCGTTGAGCGCTGGCGCAGCGAGGGGCTCCGGCGGGCCGGATACGCCCGGACGCGGCGGCTGACCTCGCAATGCGCCTCGACATCGACCTCCACGCGGCGATCGACCTGCTCGAGCACGGCTGCCCGGCCGACCTGGCCGTACGCATCCTTCTCTAGCGGTTCCGTGCACAGGGCAGAATGGCGCCCGTGAGCGCCATCTTCGCCTCGATCCCGTCGCCGCCGAAGGGCGTCTTCGAGGTCGGCCCGCTGACGATCCACATGTACGGCGTGATGCTGCTGCTCGCCATCGGGGCGTGCCTCTGGCTCACGGGCAGCCGCTGGGTGAGGTGGGGCGGCGACTGGGATCTCGTTTTCCGCGTCACGATCTGGGGCGTCATCGCCGGCATCATCGGCGCCCGCCTCTATCACGACCTCACGAGCTGGAACGAGGACCCCGCGATCCACGACCACTGGTACGGGCCGTTTGCCGTCTGGAAGCGGCGGGCTCGGGATCTGGGGCGCGATTCCGGTCGGCGTCCTCGTCGGGGCCTGGATCGTGCGGCGCTCCGGTAGCAGCGTGGCGCTCTTCATGGATGCCGTTGCGCCGGGCCTCCTGCTCGCCCAGGCGATCGGCCGCATCGGCAACTACTGGAACCAGGAGCTCTACGGCAGGCACACCGAGTCTGCCGTGGGGCCTCGAGATCCACGGCAAGGGCGCGGCGAACACCTACCACCCGACCTTTCTCTACGAGTTTCTCTGGGACGGGCTCGGGGTGCTCCTGCTGCTGTGGGTCGATCGGCGCTTCACGCTGCGCCGGCCCGCGCTCTTCATGCTCTACGTCGCGTACTACACGTCCTTCCGGATCTACGAGGAGACGCTCCGCATCGACCCATCCGCGCACATCGGCGGTCAGCGCCTGAACTTCTGGGTCGCAATCGGCGTGTTCGTCGCGAGCGTGACCTGCTTCATCTGGTGGCAGTTCGTGCGCACGCCGTCCGACGGCAAGCCGGGAAGCCGAGAAAGCCTCCGAAGAAGCGGAGGTGCCCAGGGGCCGAAGATGGCAGTCCCCGTGGCCGCGTCCGGTAGCGCCGGTAGCGTAGGCCCGTGATCGTCCGCGAGCTCGAGCTCGACCTCGACGCGTTCGAAGGCCCGTTCGACCTGCTGCTTGACGCTCATCCTCAAGGACGAGCTCGACCTGCGGGAACTCGACGTCGCCGGAATCGTCGCTCGCCTTCATCGAGCGCCTCGCCGAGCGCGAAGCACTCGATCTCGAGGCATGCGGCGAGTTCCTCGTCCTCGTCTCTGCACTTCTCGAGCTGAAGGCGCGCGGCGCTCTTCCCCGAGGAAGCTGCGGAGCTCGCGGAGCTCGAGCCGGAGGCCGCGGCCGAGGAGCTCGCGCGACGGCTCGCCGAGTACCGGCGGATGAAGAAGCGCGGCAGGGTGGCTTCGGGCAGCGTCTCGAGACGGAGGGAGAGCGCTTATTTCGGCTCGGCCCGGCGCCGCTCGCGCCGAAGGTCGAGACGCCGCTCGCGCCGCAGGATCCGGCGAAGCTCGCGCAGGTGATCCGCTTGCTTGCGCGTCGAGCCGCCGCAGGTCTCGCTCGAGCACATGGCGCTGCGCTTCCCGCCCGTGACGCAGTTCCTCGAGCGCTTCCGCGCCGTGCCTGCGCGCGGCGCTCGCGCTTCGACTTCGACCAGGAAGTGGGGAGCTCACGCGCATCGAGCAGGCAGTTGCCTTCCTCGCGCTCCTCGATCTCCGCCGGGCCGGCGAGATCGCGATCGAGCAGTCCGCCCCGTTCGCGCCGATCAGGATCGCGCGGAGTGGGAGAAGAATCCAGCCACGAACATGAAAGGACCAGAGGGATGGACAGTCCGCTCCGCCTGATTGCGAGTAATCCGCTCGACCAGCTCGCCCGCACGCTCGAGGCGCTCCTGGTCGTGGCATCGGCGCCGCTGTCGGTGGAAGAGCTCGCGGAGGCTGCGGACGACAACACCGGAGCGGATCGAGGCGCGCCCTCGGGCTGGTCCGCGAGCGCTACGCCGAAGGGCGCAGCGGGATCGTGCTCGAGCACGTCGCGGGCGGCTGGGCGTTCCGCTCCTCCGCGCGAGGCGACGGAAGCATGCGCACGGTTGTTCGACAAGCCCGGCGCAGCGGAACCTCTCGCAAGCGGCGCTGGAGACGCTCGCGATCGTGGCGTACCTCGGGCCGTGCTCGCGGCCGGACATCGCTCGCATCCGGGGCGTCGCCGCCGACTCGGCGGTTGCGAACCTGCACGAGCGCGGATTGATCGCCGAAGCCGGGCGGGACGATGCGGCGGGCGGCGCGATCCGCTACCGCACGACACCCTGTTCGAGCGGATCTTCGGGCTCGAGGCCTGTCGGCTCTGCCGCGCCTCGACGACGTCGGCGCCGACGCGGAGCAGATCCGCGAGCGGCTGCACGAGTCGCCGAGCAGCGCACGGCGTAGAGGCGAAGGGTGCGTCAGGCACCGCTCTTCGGAACCTAGAGCTTGCGGATGATCCTTCCGCTTCGTCGCGCGTGAAGGCGCGCAACGTCTCCGTCTGCTCGGCCCCGTGGCGCTGGAGCTTCGTGATGATCTCGAGGGCCGTCTCGTCGTCGGGCGCCTCGAAGACCTCGACGACGTCGTACTGGCCGAGTGTCACCCAGACGCCAACGAGCTTGCCGCCGGCGGTCTGGATCATCTGCTCGCCCTCTTCGACGCGGTCGCGCCATGCGGGCAGGCCCATCCGCCCCTGCGACGTCCACTTCATCAGCGTGACGTAGTGCGGCATTGGTCGCTATCTTCTCATCCGTGCGCCTGAACGCATATCTCGCGCGCGCCGGCGTGGCGTCGCGCCGCAAGGCCGACGAGTTGATCAAAGCGGGCCGGGTGCTCGTGAACGGCGAGCCGGACAGCTGAACACGTTCGTTCAAGCCACCGACAGGGTGGAGGTCGACGGGCACGAAGTCGCAAAGCAGCGGCTCGCGCACGTGCTGCTGCACAAGCCCGCCGGTGTCGTCACGACGGCCAACGACCCCCAGGGCCGGCCAACAGTCGTTGACCTCGTGCCGGCCGAGCCGCGCGTCGTGCCGGTCGGACGGCTCGACGCGTACACGACGGGCGTGTTGCTTCTGACAAACGACGGGCAGCTCTCGCACCGGCTCGCCCATCCGAGCCACGGTAGTCGAGAAGACCTACGTCGCCGAGGTCGAGGGCACCCGAGCGACACAACCCTCGAGCTGCTCGAGCAGGGCATCGACCTCGAGGACGGTTCACCGCACCGGCGAGGCGAGCGCGCCTCGGCCCGCGCACGGTCGAGCTGACGATCCACGAGGGCAGGAACCATCAGGTCAAGCGGATGTTCGCGGCCCTCGGCCACCCGTGACCCGCCTGCATCGCAGCGCGTATGCGGGGCTGACGCTCGAAGGGCTCGAGCCCGGCGCCTGGCGCGAGCTCGAGCCCTCCGGAAGTCGAGCGTTTACGAGGTGGCTAGTGCGCGTGAGCCTGGTCGATCAGGCTCTGCGCCTGTCTGATCCAGAGTCCGCGCCTGGCTCCGGGTCGATCTTGCCGCCGCCGAACGAGTCGTCGTCGAGCGCGGAGCGAATCGTGCCCGCGAGGACGTCCCGGGCGAACGTCAGGTTCGCGATCTTCGTCTCGATTGAGTCGTAGACCAGGTCGTCCGTGCTCTTGATCGCCGTCGTCGACGCTACGAGCGTGTCGAGGCCGAAGGCGCCGTACGGCGCGTTCAGCTGCTTGTACACGTTGCCGAGTACTCGGTCGTGGTATCACCGTGGTCGTTGTCGGAGAGGCGTCGATCCTCGCCGCCCCGGCTGTCGAGCAACCTGTGTGATGACCCGCCCGTCCATCACATACGAGTCGGACAGGCCGAGCAGCGACTAACATCGTCGGGCGGTCGTCGGCGTGGTCTGCCCAGATGGAGTTGTTCACGCCCAGCCGCTTCACGCCGGGCCCGACGATCCCGAGCCACGTAGTTGCCGATCTCGTCCTGGAAGCGCCGTGGTTCAGGCGAATTTCGGTCGACGCGCACCGTTTGCGCCGCAGAACACCGTCCCGCCGGTGATGAAGAAGTCGGCGTTCGCGAACAACGTGAACGTGGGTGTCCGCTTCGGATCGCGCGTGTGACCATGTGCAGCGCCCTTTCCTCGACCGGATCGGCGAGGCGCTGCGTGACCGGCACAGAGACGCCGCCGGCGTAGGGATCGACCAACGTCAACCCGGCAAGGTCCCGCTCCGAGCTTCCGTACCGCCGGATCGTTCCGTGTCGGGTTGCCGTTGACGTAGAACGTCGGCGCGTCGTCCGCGTGGATGCTGAACGACGGACTTCCGGCCGGAACGACGGACTGCACCTTCACGTTGACCTCGCCGATCTGGTTCGACGGGCACGCAGTCAGAACCGTGCAGTTCGTGTGCGCGTACGCGAGCGATCCGTCGAGGCTGCGGCGTGCTCCGGCCCGCCCGCGAAGTGGTCGCCCTCGTCGACGGTGACGACGAAGAGCGTGTTGCTCTTCGTGATCCCGTCGGTCGCGAGCCGCTGGAAGAAGGTCGCGAACGCGGTGTCGTAGTCGGCGAGCTGCTGCTTGTAGTCGGCCTCACCCGGTCCGGACGCGCGTGCGAGCGTGTGGTTGTCGTGCGCGTCGGAGATGTACGCGTACGTCACGAGGCACGCCGTGCTCCGCATCTGCGCCACCATGCCGAGCGTGTTCTTCGCGAGCGCCCTGTCGAAACCGGGAAGCCGCAGTTCCCTGCAGGATCTTTGATCGGGCTGCCGGCGGTGTCGTTCACGCACGGCTGCCCGCCGGTGATCGCCGGATTGACGTACTTGGCGCCGAAGAGGGCCTTGAAGCCGTTGTCGGAGCCCGGCACGATCGTCGAGTCGTCAGGCTTCGCGTTCGGCGTGTTGCAGCAGCTCCGCGCCCTTCGCGCAGTGGATCGCGATCGCCGACGAAGTCGGCGAGCGCCAGCGTCGGATTCGCCACGGCCTCGTTCCACTCGGGCGACCCGGTACCGAAGACCCGGTCATGTCGCCGGCTGCGGCCGTCGAGGTGTTCTCGAGCTCGATGTTCGCCGCCGAGACGCCGCCGACGTTGCAGCCCGCCTGCGTGAACGCCTGCCACGGCGGTGTCGTCGTCTGGCCGCCGTCGGAGACCATGTTCGGCAGCGAGTCGTCGATGCCGTCGACCGTGTCCGTCCAGTACTTGAACGACGAGCTTGAACGACGGGTTCCCGTTCGCTCCGTAGAAACCGTAGGCGTTCGAGACCGTCTGCCCGTTGCGGTCGGGATAGAGACCGGTCATCGAGCTGAGAATCCCTCCCGCCGTGTGCGAGATGAGAATCGTGTGGTCGTTCGTCAGCAGCGTGCCGTTGCCCTTGAGGAAGTTCAACAGGTGCGGCATCTGCTCGAGGTCTGATGCGACGTTCGGGTTGTCACGCCGGAAATGCGTGTTGTCGAACACGAGATAGATCACGTGCTTCACCCGCGCGTCCGCGTGAGGCGCCGGCGGCACAGGCGAGCTGCGGCGCTGCCTGACGGCCGTGCCCATCGTCGGAGCTGACTGCTCGTGCGAGCTGGACGCCCGCAAAGGTGGGCTGCTGTCGGGCCGCTGCCGCCACGAGGACTGATCCCTTCTTCATCTGGCCCTCCCTCGGTTGACCTTGTGCTGCCCGCAAGCCTCGACCCCGTCGAGAACTCCGGGGTGGCGAGGCGGTGACGCCGAGGTTACGACTTGGAGCCTCGGCACGCGCCGACGAACCGCACCGAAGAAGCGGCGGCCGCGACGACAGCGGGTTACGGTGGCCCGATGAGACGGCTCCTGCAAGCTCTCGCCGTCTGCGCTCGCAGCCGCACCTCGCGGCGGCCGCGCACCGGCCCGGCAGGCGGTGGATTCGGATACGTCTCGACGTTCGCGGCTCTCGATCCGCCGATCGTCGGAGTCTCGGTGGCCGTCCTCGGCGGCGACGACCGGCTCCAGCTGACGAACTACAGCGGGAAGACGGTCGAGGTTCTCGGGTACGCGGACGAGCCCTTCCTCCGCTTCGCCAAGACCGGCGTCTACGAGAACGTGCGGTCGCCCGCGACGTTCCTCAGCCGTGTCCGAGACCTCGGAAACCTGCAGGTACCGAGCTCGGTCGATGCCCAAGCGCAGCCTCGGTGGCGCAAGATCTCGGCCGGGAGCTCATTCTGCCTGGCACGATCACCGCATCCATTGATGGGGCGAAAGCCCCCGCCGGTGGTCACGAAAGCCCCGGGCAGGGAGCACCGGATCTTCGCCTGGCGCGTCCCTGCCCGCGCCGACGGCTCGGCGTTTCTGATCAAGGGCTTCCTCGGCTACCGGCCGGCCCCGGCTGCGGCGAGCGGGTCGAGCGCGAGGTCGTGGCAGATCGTCCTCGCTGGCCGTTCTCGCCGGAGCCATCGCGCTCGCGGTGGCGCGTGAGTCCGCCGCCTGAGGCGGCGGGCTCCCTAGTTCGATCGTCTTACGGCGACCCGACCGGGCAGCAGGAGACCCACGCCCGGAGTGGAGTCCGTGCAGTGGATCCGGTGCTGGATCACCGGGCTCACGACGCCGCCCGGCTGGACAGCGAGGTAGTCCGCGAGATCCTGGTCGAGGATGTCCTGCGTCGTCATCCTGCTCTTGACGTTCTGGTACTCCGTCGCCGCCGCCGGCGGTGAAGTCGTTCGTCGCCAGCTTGTAGCTTGACGCCCGCCGTCAGGTCGACCGCCGGACCGGTGCAACTGCCGTCCGCCGCTTGGCGAACCACGCCGGTGACGCGGTTGCCGCGTGCCGGGATCTCGATGCCGTTCTGACCGCGAATTGCTGCGGTGGCCCCTCGATGTCGAAGGTGAAGCAGAGCCCCGACACCTGCCCGAAGCGCCCGTTGGTCACATTCGGCAGCGATGAAACGGCCGTCTCGAGGTAGTCCTTGAGCTCGGCGCCGTTGATCGTCACCGTCGCAGCCACGTTCCCGAACGGCAGCACCCCGAGCGTCTGGCCGCGCGTGATCGGGAAGTGTCCCGCCGCGTTCGGAATCGGGTAGAGGCTCGCCGGACAGAAGTCCGTCGAGCTGTCCGTCGTCGGGCACGTGAGATCGGCCCGCGAGACCGCCCGAGTTCGTGAGCGCGAAGTCCGAGCTGTACTGCTGGCCGAAGCGCGTCCGTCACGAGGTCGCCGACCAGCGACTCGCACGCACGCCCGTCAACCCTGCCCGTCGCCGCGGCGCAGGCATCGCCCCGCGGGATCGCGACGGTCGACTCGCCGACCACCGTGTTGAAGACCGGCGCCAGCTGCGCGTTCAGGTCGTCGATCCGAGCCTGGATCGGCGCGTCAGGCGTCACGCCGATGTTCCACGGCTTGTGGAAGTCGGCCGTCATGTAGACGACGCCGTCGTTGCCTTGGCCGAACACGAGCCGAACCCGCGTGAAGCGGATGCCCTTGCTGCGGTTCTCGGTCGTGAGCACGCCGTTCGACCGCGTCGTGAGGACCTGGAAGTCGGTGTGATCACCGATGACGGCGTCGACGTTCGAGACGTTGTCGGCGAGGTCGAGGAGCGGCCCGGTCGGATTGTCGAGCGTCCCGGCCGTCGCGCCGAGATGGCCGATCGCCACGATTCCGTCGGTCCTTCTTGCGAGCCGCGCCGCCTCGGCGTTCACCGCGGCCGTCGAATTCGGCAGCGGCACGACGAAGGGCGCGAACGCACCCGGCGAGACGAGGGTCGGCGCATCGTCGTTCGTGAAGCCGACGATCCCGAGGCTGACGTTGCCGAACCTGAACACCTTCGACGGCGACCACTCCGCCGGCGTGTGCCCTGCCGCATCGACGACGTTCGCCGAGACGATACGGGAAGTGCGCCAGCGGGATCAGCGTTGTGCCGGAGATAGTCGGCACCACGGTCGAAGTTGTGGTTGCCGAGGCCGTCGATGTCGATGCCCATCATGTTCATGATCTCGATCGTCGGCGTATCGCCGAACGCGTTCGAGATCGGGGGCGTCGCACCGACCGAGTCGCCGGCAGCCATCTCGATCACGAACGGATCGTGTTTCTGTCCGTGCTTGCGCCCGTGGTCGTTCCCGGCCCCGGCCGACAGTGCGGCCTCGGCCTCGTAGGTCGCGAACCACTGCTTCAGGAACGCCGAGCCGCCGATCGCGAACGTCGCGTTGGTTGCGGGCGCCGCGAGGTTGTCCGCCGCCTCGGCCAGCGGCGTGAGCTGTCCGTGGTAGTCGCTGATGTCGAGGATCGTCACCTCGGTGAGATCGTCGCCGCCCTTGATCGCGTCGTAGAGGATCCGTCCGCGCGCGTTCTGCGGGCCGGGGATCCCCATCAGGAAGGAGAGCGTCGGTGCGACGTCGATCCCCGGAGACCCTCGAGGTCGTCATCTTCCTCGACTCCCGGTCCGCCGAGCACGAACGTCGCATGCATGTTCACGTTGTTCTTGAGGTTGACCAGGTTCGGCACGGAAGCCGTGCTGTCCGAAGAAGTGCGACAGCGCGATCACCTGGTTGTTCGTCCCGGCGTCCGACTGGTACGGCGGCGCAGGATGACGACGACGTCGCCGCTGCGGTTCGGATGCAGCGAGTCGGAGCCGTCGACGTTCCGGAGCGCTTCCTTGTTCAGCACCTGCGAGACCGGGTGCTGGGTGGAGGTGTTCAGCGCGGGAACGCGTTGCGCACCGCCGTCCGCACCTGCTCGTACGTCGGGAAGGTCGGGTTGGCCGTGCTCTGCAGGCGTGCGGGGTTGACGTAGACCTGGATCGTCCCTCCGGCCCAGCAGGCCTTCGTGGTGTCGGTGGTCGCGGCCCCGCAGTTCGCCGCGTTCGCGTTGCTCGCGTGCAGCGAGGCGCCGCCGACGGAGGCGCCGAACAAGACGGCGTTCGCGTTGACGGCTAGCCACTGGGGTGCGAAGCCGTGGTCGGACCCGGCGAAGGTCGTCGGGTTGCCGCCCATGAGCTTCCGGGCGATCCCGAGCTTCTCGTCGGCGTCCTCGTAGGCGCTGCGGATGTAGCCCTCACGGATCGCGACTCGATTCGCGCGTTCCGCGCCCGGTGCAGGTGACGTCGTCGAACTTCGGGTTGACGTCGAAGCACGGGTTCGGATTACCGTCGATGTCGGTCGGGCTGACGAGCCCCATGAACTGGTGGGAGACCTCGTCGGTGAACGGGTAGCCCACCATCGCGAGATTCGTGTCGGGCTGGAGCGTCCCGAGGATGTAGTTGATGACCTGGAGGCTGTATGCCCGCTCGAGGTCGCGCCCCTGCTGGACGTAGGTGTCCTCGTCGATGACGCCGCCCTCTTCGGGGGCGAAGTCGGCGGCGGCCCACGGCAGGAGGTTGTTCGCGATGTACTGCCTCGAGCGGGTCCTCGCCCGCCAGGTGCGGCAGGGCGGCACAGGCCGCGGTGCGGCAGGTGGCGGCCGCGCGGGCGAGCGACGTGTCGTACAGCTTGAACTGCGACAGATTCGGTGAGAGCGAGATCAGCTTCACGTAGTGGCCGACCGTCTGGCCCGCACGCGTCCCGATCAGGCCGTTCGCGCCCATCAGCTTGACCGGCTTGAAGTCACCGACCTTGAGATCGATCGACGGGCTCGCACCGGTCTTGTCGACCGGGCTCACGATCGCGTGGTCGTAGGCCGCCGTTCCGCTGACGTTGCTGTCGTAGAAGTAGACGTTGTAGGTACGGCTCGGGTTGCCGCGCGGCGAAGCTCGACGGAATCGCCCACGTCGCCTCCTTCGGCGGCGCCGCCGGATCGCCGGCGGGAACGCCCGATCCAGCCGCTCGCAGCCGTCGGAGCGCCGGCCTCGTACGACCGTGCCGAACGCGGCTGCGCCCGCTACCTCCACCGGGTCGGAGACCGCGACGCGGATGCCGCGGTTCGAGTAGAACGTCGCGAAATCGACGGTCGGGCCGTTGATGTTCGCGGGAATGCCGCCGACCCAGTCGATCTGCGCGACCTTCTTGCCTGCGCGTTCGGCCGGGTTGGCGATCGTGTCCGCCTGGAGCACGCCCGCACCCGAGAACGAGGTCCGGTTCGCTGAACGTGTCACCGCTGCGGAAGAAGGTGTTGTTCGTCGAGCCGTGCTCGGACTCGGGTACGTCCCGGTCGCCATCGTGTACCAGCCGACGCCGGTATTCGGCGGGAACGACTGGACCATGCCGTTGTCGCCGGTCACGCCGTCCCTCATCAGCTTCTTGTAGGTGGGCATCTGCCCGGCCCTCGCGTAGCGCTCCATCAGATCGGGACGCATCCCGTCCGAGGAGAACGCGACGAGCTCGGTCCACCGGCCAGCCCTGGAATGCCCCGCGCCGGCCGAACCGGCACCCACTGTCACGATGACCGCCAGGACCGCGGCGACCCAGAATCGCCGAGCTGGCCCGGCGAACACAGGATCCTCATCGTTCGCTCCTCTCCCCTATGACGCAAGCGAAGAGGGACCGTACACCGCAGTCGCCGCGGAAGCTAGAGCCGCGCGGCCGAACCGCGCCGAAGAAGCGGCCCGCCTCCGGCCGTGACGAAGCCCATCCGGTCGTACATCAGCTCGAGCGTCGGCTGCGACCGTGCGCGCGCCTTCTCCGCACCGAGCGCCGAGCAGCCGCTGCAGCTCGCGCTCGTCCGCGCGCAGCGCGTCGAACCGCTCGCGGATCGGCGTCAGCAGCTCGACGACCGACTCGCCGACGGCCTCCTTCAGGTCGCCGTAGCCGGCGTCCGCGAAGCGCCGCTCGAGCGCGTCGATCGGCTCGCCGGTCGCGACGCTCATGATCTCGAGCAGGTTCGAGACGCCCGGCTTCTCCTTCGGGTCGTAGCGAACCTCGCGCCCCGAGTCCGTCACCGCCGACTTGAACTTCTTCCGGATCGCGTCCGGCGAGTCGAGCGATGTCAGCACGGCTCCCTGCTCGGTGCTCGTCGTCGTCGACATCTTGTTCGTCGGCTCCTGCAGGTCCATGATCCTCGCCGCCGATCTCCGGGTAACTGCCCGTCCGGGCACCGTGAACGTCTCGCCGTAGCGGTAGTTGAAGCGCTCGGCGACGTCGCGGGCGAGCTCGAGGTGCTGGCGCTGGTCGTCGCCGATCGGGACGATGTCGGTCTGGTAGAGCAGGATGTCGCCCGCCATCAGCACCGGGTAGGTGAAGAGCGCCGCCGAGATGAACTCGTGTGCCGTCCGACTTGTCCTTGAACTGCGTCATGCGGCCCAGCTGGCCGTAGCTCGTCACAGCCGACAGCAGCCACGCCGCCTCGGCGTGCGCGGTGACGTGGCTCTGGCAGAAGACCGTCGACGCGCTCGGCGTCGAGCCCGGTCGCGAAGAGCATCGCGGCGAGGTCGAGCGTGGCCGTGCGGAGCTCGGCCGGGTCGTAGTCGACGCGTGATCGAGTGGAGGTCGACGATGCAGAAGAAGGCGTCGCCCGCCTCCTGGGTCTGCGGCGTACTGGCGGAAGCCGCCGCTGTAGTTGCCGAGCGTCTTTCGGCCCGTGGGCTGGATCCCGGAGAAGACCTTCGGGCTTCGTCGTCGGCGTCGGCCATGAATGGTGATTCTGCCTAAGCTGTAACGAATGGCTGTCACAGGCGCACCGGAGCTCCTGATCGTGATGGGCGCGACGGCGACCCCGGAAGAGGTCGACGACGTCGTCGCGCGCCTCGAGGAGGCCGGCTGCGCCGCGCTCGTGACGCCCGGGCGCGGAGGCGACGGTGATCGGCGCGATCGGCGAGCGCGAGCTGCTCGCGGCGCTGCCGCTCGAGGGCTACGCCGGGCGTCGAGCAGGTGCTGCCGATCCTCAAGCCGTACAAGCTCGTCTCGCCGCGAGCTCTCGCCCGACCCGACCGTGATCGAGGTGCGCGGACGCCGCATCGGCGACGGCTACTTCGGCTTCATCGCCGGGCCGTGCACGGTCGAGTCGCGCGAGCAGACGATCGACGACGGCGCGCGCCGTCGCCGCCGCGGGCGTGACGATGCTCCGCGGCGGCGCGTTCAAGCCGCGCACCTCGCCGTACGCGTTCCAGGGCCTGGGCGAGGAGGCGCTCGCAGATCCTCGTCGAGGCGCGCGAGGAGACCGGCCTGCCGCTCGTGACCGAGCTGATGGACCCGCGCCACGTCGAGGCGGTCGTCGACGTCGCGGACGTGATCCAGATCGGGGCGCGCAACATGTCAGAACTTCTCGCTGCTCTCGGAGGTCGGGCGGCGCGCCGAAGCCGGTGCTGCTCAAGCGCGGCCTCTCGTCGACCGTCGAGGATCTGCTGATGGCGGCGGAGTACATCCTCACGGAGGGCAACTCCGAGGTGATCCTGTGCGAGCGCGGGATCAAGACGTTCGAGACGGCGACGCGCTTCACGCTCGACATCGGCGCGATCCCCGTGCTGAAGCAGGAGACGCACCTGCCGGTGATCGTCGACCCGTCGCACGCGGCCGGCCGGCGCGACCTCGTGCTGCCGCTCGCCCGCGCGGCCGTCGCCGCGGGCGCCGACGGGATCATCGTCGAGGTGCACCCGCGGCCCGAGGAGGCGCTCTGCGACGGGCCGCAGCTGATCCCGACGGCCGAGTTCCGAAGACTTCGCAGCAGAGATCCGCGCGCTCGCGTCCCCTCATGGGCCGCACCATCGGGTGAAGATCGAACCTGCGGCAGAGGTCAGCGGGCACGTCGCAGTGCCCGGTGACAAGTCGATCTCCCACCGCTCCGTGCTGCTCGGCGCGCTCGGCGAGGGGAGACGCACGTGCGCGGCTTCCTCCGCGCCGGCGACACGCAGGCGACGGTCGATGCCGTGCGCGCGTTCGGCGTCGAGGTCGACGACGTCTCGGAGGACGAGCTGATCGTGCACGGAGTCGGCCTCCGCGGCCTCCGGGCCGGCACCGGCCGACTGCGCGAACGCGGGCACGCTGCATCCGGCTCGCGACCGGCGTCGTCGCGGGCCAGACCGGCCGATTCGTGCTCACGGGCGACGAGTCGCTCTCGTCGCGCCCGATGGAGCGCGTCGCGGAGCCGCTGCGCCAGATGGGCGCCAAGATCGAGACGACGGACGGGCACGCGCCGCTCACTGTCGAGGGCTCCGACTCGCTGCAGGGCATCACGTACCGAGCTGCCCGTCGCGAGCGCCCAGGTGAAGTCGGCGATTCTGCTCGCCGGCCTCAACGCCGGGAGCCCGACGACCGTCGGCGAGCCGAAGCCCGACGCGCGATCACACCGGAGCTGATGCTCCAGGCCGCGGGCGTGGCCGTCCGGCGAAGGCCGGCGGGCGTCACCGTCGAGCCCGCGGGTGCGCTGCGGCTCGGCGAGGTAGACGTGCCGGGAGACTTCTCCTCCGCAGCGCCGCTGCTCGCCGCCGCTGCGATCGTTCCGGGCAGTGAGCTCACCATCCACGACGTCGGGCTGAACCCGCGCCGCAACGGGTTGCTCGACGTGCTCGACCGGATGGGCGCGCACGTCACCGTCTTCAACAAGCACCGCGTCGCGCGGCGAGCTCGTGGGCGACGTGACGATCAAATACACCGATCTCGACGGGTGGAGGTGAAGGCCGACGAGGTGCCGCTCCTCGTCGACGAGCTGCCGCTCGTGGCCTTGCTCGCCTCACATGCACGGGGTGACAGCATCGTGCGCGGCGCCGAGGAGCTCCGACTGAAGGAGACCGATCGCATCGAAGCCGTCACCGACGGGCTCAGAGCGCTGGGCGCCCGAATTCGCTCACGCCCCGACGGCTGGATCGTCACCGGCGTCCCGCGGCGCCTCAGGGAGGCCGGATCGACGCTCGCGGCGACCACCGGATCGCGATGCTCGGAGCCGTCGCGGGCTCTCGTCCAGGGAAGGCGTCGACATTCGAGACGCCGAGACGGTCGCTATAAGCTTCCCGGCTTCTACGACCTCCTCGAGTCGGTGGTGAGACGATGATCGTGGCAATCGACGGGCCCGCGGGCGCCGGCAAGAGCACCGTGGCGCGGCGCTCGCCGAGCGGCTCGGCTTCCGCTACCTCGACACAGGCGCGATGTACCGCGCGCTCACGTGGCTCGCGATGCCGGCAGGCATGACCTCGGCGAACGCGCGACGCACTCGGCCGAGCTCGCGCGCGTCGAGCCGGTGACGTTCGACGGCACCGGTCGCGTCTGGATCGCCGGCACGCGACGTCACCGCGTCGATCCGCGCACGCAGCGGTCGACCGGATGGTGCCCGTCGTCGCCCGTCATCGCGCCGGTGCGCGAGGTGATGCGCGAGCGCCAGCGCGAGCTCGGCCACGAAGGGACGTCGTGATCGAAGGCCGCGACATCGGCACCGTCGTCGCGCCGGGCGCAGAGGTCAAGGTCTATCTCGTCGCCGACCGCGAGGTGCGTGCGAAGCGGCGGACTCGCAGACGCGTCCCGGCGATCGGCGCGAGACGCGCTCGCCACCGACCTGCGCTCGCGCGACGAGAAGCGACGTCGCGCGGATGCGCCGGCGCACGACGCGCACGCAGATCGACACGACGAGCCTCGAGGTCGACGACGTCGTCGACGCGGATCGAGGCGCTCGTCCGCGCACCGCCCGCCGGCGTGACACCGCAGTCGACGTTTCTGGGCGATCGGGCGCGCGACCTCGGCCTGCCTCGCGCGCCGGCGTCGGCACGCCTGCGCGTGTACGGGCAGCGAACGGATTCCGCGACGAGGCGGCGTCGTGCTTGCGATCAACCACTTCTCCTGGATCGACGTGCCCGCTCGTTCGGGTTCGCGAGCTCGCGCACGACGTACTTCGTCGCGAAGGCGGAGGCCGCCGAGATTCCCGGGCTCGGCCAGTTCATCCGCACCTTCGGGACGTTCGCCGTGCGGCGCGGCGAGTCCGACCGCGAAGCGGTGCGGCGGATGCGCGAGGTCGTTCGGACGGGAACGTGCTCGGCGCTCTTCGTCGAGGGAACGCGCCAGCAGTCAGGTCGTTCCGGGCGAGGCGCAGCCGGGCGCGGCGATGGTCGCGGTCCAGGAGAACGTGCCGGTCGTCTGCCGGCGCGATCCACGGCACGCAGGTCTGGAAGCTCGGCAACTTCGCGCCGTGCTCCGGTCGCGTGGGGCGAGCCGCTTCGCTTCGACGGCCTGCCGCGCGGCGCGGGTACCGCAGGCTACAGAGGAGATCGGTACGGAGATCCGAGCGGCTCTGGGAATGGCTGCGCGACATGCCATGCGCCGGACGGCTGCACGCGGTGCCGCCGCGCGCGCCGGGCTCCGCGCCCGTGACACTTCCGTAACAGGGCCTGGCCAGCCGTGGCTTCGCGGGCCTACGCTTCGCCCGCCATGACCGAGCAACGGCCTCGTCGGAACCGTCGCGATCGTCGGCTTCCCGAACGTCGGCAAGTCGACGCTCGTCAACCGGCTGACCGGCACGCGCGCGGCGGTCGTCCACGAGACGCCGGGCGTCACGCGCGACCGGAAGGAGCTCGTCTGCGAGTGGAACGGCAACCAGCGTTCCTGCTGATCGACACGGGCGGCGTCGACATCGCCGGCGACGGACGCCGATCACGCGCGTCGATCGCCGACCAGGCGCGCGCGGCGGTCGCGGAGGCCGACCTCGTGCTCTTCGTCGTCGACGCGCAGGTCGGGCATCACGCCCGGCGACGAGGAGGTCGCCGCAGATCCTGCGCGAGTCGCAGCAAGCCGGTGCTCGTGCTCGCGAACAAGATCGACGATCCGGCGCAGGACGCTGCTCGCGCTCGAGTTCCACCGGCTCGGGCTCGGCGACCCGATCCCGCTCTCCGGGCTGCACGGGCACGGCACCGGCGACCTGCTCGACGAGATCGTCGACTGCGGCTGCCGGGCACGCGGCGCGGCGCAGGCATCGGCGAGGACGCGATCCGCGTCGCGATCCTCGGCCGGCCGAACGTCGGCAAGTCGACGCTCGCTCAACGCGCTGCTCGGCGCAGGAGCGCGTGATCGTCTCGGACGTCCCGGGCACGACCCGCGACGCGATCGACACCGTGCTCCGAGCGCGGCGAGACGACGCTTCGTCCTCGTCGACACGGCCGGCCTGCGGCGCAAGCGCCGCCAGCGGCAGGGGATCGAGTACTACTCGGAGCTGCGCGCGCTCGAGGCGCGCCGAGCGCGCGGACGTCGCGCTCGTCCTCGATCGACGCGTGCGAGGGGATCGTCGACCAGGATCTCGCCGTCGCCGACGTCGCGCGCAAGGCCGACTGCTCGACGCTCGTCGTCCTCTCGAAGTGGGACGTCGAGCACGATCGACGATCGAGGACGTCCGGCCGCGAGCTCGAGCGCCGCCTGCGCCAGCGGCCGCCGTTGATCGCCGTCTCGGCGAAGACCGGCCGCGGCGTCGACCGCGCTGCTCGACACGGTCGAGCGAGCTGTTCGCCAAGCACACGTGCCGGATCTCGACCGCCGAGCTGAACCGCGCTCTCGGCGAGCTGCGCGAGGCGCGGCAGCCGCCGCAGCGAGACGGCGGCGAGCGGCTCAACCTGCTCTACGGCACGCAGACCGAGCACGCGCCCGCCGCGCTTCCGCTTCTTCGTCAACGATCCCGGCCTCGATCACGCGCGACTACGGCTACTGGGTCGAGAACCGAGCTGCGCGAGCGGTTCGAGCTCGAGGGCGTGCCGGTGTCGATCGACTTCGTGAGACGCGGTCAGTGAGGTGCGCGTCGTCGTCGGCGGCGGCTCGTGGGGACGGCGTTCTCGCGCCTGCTCGCGCGACCGCGGCCACGAGGTCGACGCTCGCGTGCCGCGACCCGCGAGCAGGCGCGACGCGATCGCGGGACGGGCCGCAACCCGCGCTACCTGCCGAACGTCGACCTGCCGGCGGTCGCCGGCGACCACGTCGCAGGACGCGCCCGGCGGACGCGCAGAGCTGGTCGTGCTCGCGGTGCCGAGCGCAGCGCGTTCGCGGGCGTCGTCGCGCTCGCTTGCCCGGGCGGCGCGCCGGTGCTGCGCTCTGCTGAAGGGCCTCGATCCCGACGACCGGCGAGCGGCTCTCGACAGCTCGTCCGCGGGCGGCCGGTCGCCGATGCTCTCCGGGCCCGAACATGGCGGAGGAGATCGCCGCAGGGCTGCCGACGCGCGGCGCGTGATCGCGAGCGAGGACGCGGCGCTCGCGGAGGAGCTGCAGCGCGCGATCAACTCGATCGTCTTCCGCGTCTACGTCAACCCGACGTCGCTCGGCGTCGAGCTCTGCGCCGCGGCGAAGAACGTGATCGCGCTCGCGGCCGGCGGCGTCGACGGCCTCGGCCTCGGCGACAACGGCGAAGGCGGCGCTGATCACGCGCAGGCCTCGGCCGAGATGGCCCGCCTCGGCAGGCGCTGCGGCGCCGGCCGGAGACGTTCTCCGGCCTCGCGGGGCATGGGCGACCTGATCGTCACCTGCTGGCACGCGACCGGCCGCAACCGCCGAGCCACGGCGACGATGATCTCGCGCAGGCGCTGAGCCCAGGACAGGCCGCGGCGGCGGATCGCCCAGAATAATGAAAGTCGACCGCGCCCGTAGCAATGCGTAACTGA
>ERZ1370068.842-contig-10771_pt1 | contig 35926 bp, 46 predicted proteins | sample MGYA00561227_ERZ1370068 | MGnify/ENA primary metagenome ERZ1370068 (study PRJEB38410, sample SAMEA6850437) | metagenome | study: Metagenomic assessment of the ecological functions of the soil: analysis of the soil microbiota associated with the... | reverse complement strand
AGCCCGGGAAGGCGACGTCCCGGTTGTTGAGCGTGTGTCGGGATCGGAGAGCAGCTTGTTGAGGGTGTAGGTCGCGGTGATGCGGTGTTTGTTCGAGAGCTGCATGTCGAGCCGCGACGTGCGGGATAGCGCGTGACGTTGCTGAAGCCGCCCTGGTAGCTCAGCCGCTGGACGAGGGGATCGGACTAGGTCGGCGATGCCTCCCGCCCTGACGCGCGTCCGACCTTGGCGAGCAGCGCGGCCATGGTGGGGTCCATGGTCGCGGTCTGGCCGTTCGCGCCCGCGAGCTGGAGCAGGTTGACCTCGCGCACGCCGCCCGCCGCGCTGTACCGGAAGATCGCCCTGCTGGGCGGACGGGCTCAGGATGATGCGCTGGCGCTGCACGTCCGCGGGCTGCCGCACTGCCTCGTAGTTCACGAAGAAGAACGCCTTGTTGCGGCCGTCGAAGAGATGGGGGATGCGGATGGGGCCGCCGAAGCGCACCCCGTAGTTGTCGAACTTCGAGCTTGGCCGCGCGGGGCCTTGCCCGTGGCCGGGTCCGGCGGCAGGTCGCGGTTGTTGAACCAGGTGTTCGGCGTTGAGGGAGTCGCGCCGGAAGTACTCGTAGAGGCTGCCGTGGTAGTCGTTGCGTGCCCTGGCGGCTGACGAACCGGATCTGCACCGCGCCCTGGCCTGACGTGTCCGCTCCCCTGCCCGCCGTCGTCATCGTGACCTCTTCGACGGCGTCCAGGCGCGGGCTCAGGCGGGCGAAGAAGCCGTCCGTCGTCTTCAGGTAGTTGTCCTGGACGCTCATGCCGTCGATCGTGATGTTGATGGCGCTCTGGTCCAGGCCGCTGACGATCGAGTCACGCGCGCCCCCTGGCGAGGACAACGCCCGGCATGCCGGCCAGGAAGTCGAGCGCGTTGCGCGACTGCACGGGCAGGTTGTTGATCTGGCCGACCTCGACCGTGGTCGAGATCGCGGTGGACTGCGTCTGCACCAGAGGGGCGCCGGCGGCCTCGACCGTCACCGTCTCTTCCAGGCCGCCGACTTCGAGCGTCGCCCGCAGCGAGGCAGGTGTGGCGGCCAGGATCTTGAAGCCCTTGGTCACGGATTGCTTGAATCCGGACAGAGACACCGTGATCGTGTAGGTGCCCGCCTGCAGGGCGCGGCACCGCGAACGTCCCCTTGTCACCCGTGACGGCCTGGTAGGTTGCGCCCGGTACCCTCGTTCTTCACGATGACGCTGGCGCCCGGTACCGGCGCACCGGAGGCGTCGACGGCCGTCCCGGTGAGCGGGGCGCTCGTGTTACCGCCTCTGCCCGTAGGCCAGGGTGCTGGCCGATGGCGACGAGAACGCACGTCAGGAAGAACCCGAGGAACCTCTGCCTCATACACTCCTCCCGTTCCTTTCCGTGGAGCCGACGACTCCCACACCCGGGAAAGCGCTTCCCGCACGTCAATAAGCCGGGGAACGGGATGAGTATCAGATTTCTTGAATCATAGCCGCTGCCGACGTTCAATGGTCAAGCCATTGAACACATTTTCAGTGTCATGAACGAGGCGGGCCGCGGCGGAGTGATCCGGACGGTGATCAGGCCGGCGCGGTCGGGTCCGCGCCGCGATCGAGAAAGGCCTGTATCCGGGCTCGGCCGTAGTGCGGCCGACGGCGCTGGTCAGTCCTCGATGCTGGCCCCGCGCACCCCGCGCAGGGAGCCGAAGCGCGAGAGGAGCTTGCGGCGCTTGACCGGGCCCGATGCCCGGGATGTCGTCCAGCTCCGAGCGCAGCGTGCGCTTCGAGCGCGGCCTGGCGGTGGAAGCCGATCGCGAAGCGGTGCGCCTCGTCGCGCACGCGCTGCACGAGCTGCAGGACCGGGGACGCGCGCGGCAGGGCCACGGGCTCGTCGCGGCCGGGCACGAAGATCAGCTCCTCCGCGCTTGGCCAGGCTGGCCACGGGCTGGTCGCCCGAGCCCGAGCTCGGCCAGGGCCGCCGTGGCCGCGCGAGAGCTGGCCCTCGCCGCCGTCGATGAGCACGAGGTCGGGCAGCTCCTTGCCCTCCTCGAGCAGCCGGCGGTAGCGCCGCGCCCACCACCTCGCGCATGGACGCGAAGTCGTCCGGGGCGCCGCCCAGCCCCGCGATCCGGAACTTCCGGTAGTCCGACTTCTTGCGGCAGGCCGTCCTCGAAGCACGACCATCGAGGCCACGATGTCCGAGCCCTGGATGTTCGAGATGTCGAAGCACTCGATGCGGCGCGGCTCGACCTCGAGGTCCAGCAGGTCGCGCAGCGCCGCGCAGGATCTCCTGCGACTGGCGTGCGCGGATGGCGCCACTCCAGGTCGAAGGCGAGCCGCGCGCGTTGCGCACGCACCATGTCCAGCAGCCGCACCTTCTCGCCGCGCTGGGGGACGCGGATGCGCACCTGCGTGCCCCGCCGCGCCGCTCAGCCACTCGCTCCAGCAGCCCGCGGTCCGGGACCTCGGCCGGCACCAGCACCTCGCGCGGGACGCTGCCGGCCGTCCGCGTAGTACTGCTGGATCGGCGGACGACAGGAACCGCTCCGGCTCGGCCACGCGGTCGACGCAGGAAGCCCTCGCGCGACACCACCTTGCCTTCGCGCACGGAGAAGACCTGCAGCGCCGCCGCGCTCCCACTCGACGTGCGCGCCGAAGAGGTCGCGCTCGTCGATGTCGGTGGTGGTGATCTTCTGCGGCGTCTCCAGCCGCTCCAGGGCGCGGATCTGGTCGCGCAGGCTGGCCGCCTCCTCGAAACGCGTCCGCGCCGCCGCCTCCTCCATCTGCGCGCGTCAGCCGCTGCACCACCTCGTCCGTCCGCCCTTCGAGGAACAGCCGCGCGTCCTCGCAGCGCCTGGCGGTAGCGGTCGAGCGAGCAGATCTCGGCCACGCAGGGGGCGAGGCAGCGCTTGATCTGGTACTGCAGGCAGGGCCGCGGCCGCCGGCCGTTCAGCGTCTCCTTGCACGAGCGGATGCCGAAGATGCTGGTGCACCAGCGACGCCGTGCGCCGTCCCAGGCTGGCCGGGATGTACGGGCCGCCGTACGCGTTGCCGTCCTCCGCCACCCGCCGCACGACGTAGAGGCGCGGGTACTCCTCGTCCAGCGTCAGCTTCAGGTACGGGATGGTTCTTGTCGTCCCGCAGCAGGACGTTGTAGCGCGGCTGGTGGCGCTTGATGAAGTTGTTCTCGAGGGCGAGCGCCTCCATCTCGGTGTCGGTGACCACGAGGTCGAGGTCCGCGATCTCCGCGACACGCATGTCGCCGCGCTGCGGGTCGACGGGGCGGCCGGCCTGGAAATACGACCGCACGCGGTCGCGGAGCACACGGGCCTTGCCGACGTAGAGGACCTGGCCCTCGGCGTCCTTGAACAGTGTACACGCCGGGACGCGACCGGCAGTGTCTCGAGCTTCTCGGTCAGACCCATGTCAGAAGGAAGCGCTCCGCTGCGGAAAACCCAACAGATGATTATACGATCGCTCCGCACATGCTGACCGAACGCATCGGCGAGGCCTTCACCCGGCCCGTGGAGCGGCTCGTGCGCGCGGTCGCGCACGTCAGCCCCGACGTGCTCACCATCACGGGGCTCGCCCTCAACGGCGTGGCCTGCGCGTTCTTCGCGCTCTCGGGGGCCGCGACTACGTGATGCCCGAGCTCGCTGCGCATCGGGCGGCCTGGTGGCCCTGGTGGCGAGCGTCGTTCGACATGCTCGACGGCCGGCGTGGCCCGTCTGCGCGGCCGCGCCACGAAGTTCGGCGCCTTCCTGGACTCTGACGATGGACCGGTACTCGGACATGCTGCTCTACCTGGGGCTGCTGATGCTGTACGCGCGCTTGCACCGGACGGGCCTCATGGTGCTGGTCTGGGTCGCGGCCTTCGGCAGCTTCATGACCTCGTACGCGCGGCGCGCGCGGAGAGCCTCATCCCGTCCTGCACGGTCGGGTCTCCTCGAGCGGCCCGGAGCGCATCGTGCTCATCCTCGATCGGTGCGCGTCTTCAACCGCATGGCGGCGGCGCCTGTGGATCATCGCGGTGCTCGCGAACCTGACCGCGATCCAGCGGGTCGTCTACACGTACGTGGAGCTCAAGAAGGGCTGGGCGCGCGAGCCGAGGAGACCCATCCGTGAGCGAGGAGGGCCGGCCGTGACGGAGGTGAGCCACTCGATCTTCGACGCGCGTGCGGACGCGTGCGGCGGCGGCTCTGAGCCTTGGAACTTCACGGCCTATCTCTGGCGCGAAGCTGCCCCTCGCCGCCTGCGCCGGGCCTGAGCCTCCAGCAGCCTCGACGAGCGCGGCTGCGCGGTCGGCCTGCCCGGCGGCTGGCGGACGCAGAACCCGTTCCGCCTCGACCTATTTCGCCGCCCAGGCCATGGCCGCCGAGATGTCCACGGGCGCGCCCGCCATGATCCTGCGTCCAGGCGGCGCCCGGCGTCCGATCGCCATGATCCTGCGCGGGCATCGAGCCGTCTTCAGCAAGCGCATCCAGGGCCCGTCGGTCGTTCACGGTTCGACGACATCGCCGGGATGCAGGCCGCGATCGAGCGCGCCGCCGCCAGCGGCGAGCGAGAGCTATGTCGGCACGTCCATCGGCGACATGGTCCGGACGGCGCGCCGGCCGCGGAGTTCGCGTCGACCTGGTCGTTCAAGCGGCGGTCGTGATCGCGCGTCCGTCGGGGGTGCGTCTCCCTCCGACGCGGTGGTTACCCCATCGGACGCGATGGTCGGGTTCGTGGTCGCGGGCGGCCAGAGCCGCCGGATGGGACACGACAAGGCACTGCTGCGGTGGGGCGCCGGGACGCTGCTCGACCACACCGTCACCCCGTCTCCGCGCGGTGTGCCGCGAGGTGCGCGTACTGAGCGGACGCGAGCAGCGCTATGCCGACCGCGCCCTGCCTGTCGACGTCGACGAAGTCGCGGACGGCGGACCGCTCGCCGGGCTGGCCACCGCGCTTTCCGTCGCCGCACGCGCGCCGTCCTGCTGCTCGGCGTGGACATGCCCTTCGTGACGGTGCCGCTGCTGGCTCACATCCGCGACGCCCTGGCCGGTTCGGACGCGGCCGTCCCCCGTCCTCGCCGCGGGGGCCGAGCCACTCTGCGCCGCTTATGGCGCCGCCTGCGGCTCGGCCGTCCAGGACGCGCTGGCGGCGGGAGAGCGCAAGATGACGTCCTTCTGGCCGCGCGTGCGCGTGCGCCGTCTGAGCGAAGACGACCTCGCGCCGTTCGGCCCCAGCGCGCCGCTGTTCCGCAACCTCAACGACCTCGCCGATTACGACGCCGCCCTCGCGGCCTCCGACCCCGCCCGCACGGATAATCCCTGACCGTGTCGCGCCGCACGTTCTCCCCTCACACCGTCCAGGGTCTGATCGCGTCCGGCCTACTCGCGGGCGCCGTGCTCGCGGTGGGCCTGGTCGGCTGGCGGCTCGTCCTCTTGAGCCGGGCGTGATCGAAGCGATGCCGGACGAGCCCGAGGCCACCTCGTCGGCCATCGAGCCGCAACCGGAGTTGCGCGAGCGGAGACCTGCTGATCCCCGTCCAGGGCGTCGCGCCCGCCGCCCTTCGCGACAACTTCAACGACGCGCGTGGCGGCGGCCTGCGCGTACACCACGCGCTCGACATCATGGCCGCGCGTGGGACGCCGGTGCTCGCGGTCGAGGACGGCCGCGTCATCCGCCTGCATAAGGGCGGCGCCGGCGGGATCGCGGTCTACCAGCTCGACGGGTCGGGACGATACGGCTACTACTACGCCCACCTCGACCAATATTCGGACGGCCTGAAGGAAGGCAAGAAGGTCACGCGCGGCGATGTGCTCGGCTTCGTGGGCACCACGGGCAACGCCCCGCCGAACGCGCCTCACCTGCACTTCGCGATCTACGAAGTCGAGGATCCGAAGCGGCCCTGGCGCGGCCGCCCCATCGACCCCTATCCGCTCTGGCGCTGATCGCCCGCGCGCGGGCGCCTCGCCACCTTCGGGGCCGAAGAAGACCACCCAGACGGCCAGATCGTCGCTGAAGTCCTCGAAGCGATGCTCCGTGCCCGCGGCCACGAACATGCGATCTCCGGGCCCGAACTCATCCCGCTTGCCGTCGTGGAACAGGACGCCTCGTCCGCGGACGATCATGGGTAGACCTCGTCCTGCGTGTGGGGCGTCTGCTGGTTGGGTCGCACCGGGCACGAGAGCTTGACCTTCAGCGTCCCCGCGATCCCACAGGCTGACCGCGTGCTCTCCGGCGGGGCCCGGAATCCGCGCTCGAGCTTCAGCGAGACGGAACACTCGGCTGCGATCTGGCCCGCTCATCCTTCACTCCTGATTGCCCATTCTAGCCACGCATGGGCAGACGCGATGCATCATGGAGAACCCGTCTTGCATACGCCGGCGTACCATCAACGAAGACTGCGCTGACTGCAGAGGGAGGTCCGTGCTCCGTCGCATAAGGCTTCTGGCCGCCGCTCTCGTCGTCTGCGGCTCGCCGGCGGCGGCCGCGCCGGTCCGCGTGGGACTGGAGTGGCCCGCTGACCGGCCCACGCCTGCAGTTGCGCGCGTCCACATCCAGGCGATTCGAGTGGCGGGGCCGCCCTCGGGTGGCCTGCCCGTCGAAGTCGAAGCCGGACCGGACGGCGGCGAACCCTGGACCTCGGAGGCGGGGTCTGGCAGGCACAGGCGTCCGCGCCTGGATACTGGAGCGACGGAGCCGAAGTCACGGTCGAAGGCCGCACGCCGGCGAGCGTGCAGCTCGCGCCTGGCCGGCGGCCCGCTGCAGGGTGAGATCCTGACGGACGGAGGCGGCCCTGCTGCCGCGTGACCTCGAGGTCCGGTTGAGCGCCGTCCCCGACTCACGCCCGCGAGCGCACGGCGCCGGGAGCGGCTGCCGCGGCTCCCGCCCGAGCCCGTCACGCGCGACGTGCGCTGCCGGATCGACGGCGGAGCTTGGAGCTGCCCGGCTCCGGCCGGGTGTTCGACGTGCAGCTGGAAGCCGCGGGTTACGCCCTCGATACGCGTGGGACGTGAGTCCGACGCCGCCGCGAGCGCCGATCTCGGCCGGACCGTCCTCCGCCGCGGGCCGTGGGTCTTCGGGCGTGCGGTTCGAAGCGACGGGTCGAACTCCACAAGGTCCCTGTCGCGCGACGCTGCCGGCGGATGTGACGCGGCGCGGCTCGCCGCCTCCCGATCCGGAACGTGCGGTGGACGGCGAGACGAGCCTCTCCGTGCCCCCTCAGCCGACGTGGCTACTTCCACATCGTGGGCGTGCCGCCGGGCGCCTCATCTGCTGGGCCATCGAATGTCCGTCGGCGAGCGCTTTCCACGAGCTGAGCGTGCAGGCGGACGGCGAGACGCGCGGTCGATCCTCCTCTGCTCCTCGAAGAGCTGACCCTCGACGTCGACGTCACCGCCGAAGGTCGATGCCGATGGCCGGCCCTGGCGGCTGACGGTGGAGGCCACGGCCCCGCGCTGGCGGCGGATTGCCGACAAGGGCTCCACATCTGCGGACGGATGCGGTGGGCGCGCTGCGGCCTGACCGCCGGCAGCTATCGCGTCGCCGTCCAGAGCGCCGGATGGCACGCCGTGGCTGCAACGAAGGTCGCGCTGCGCGCGGGCAGCGGGCCGCTGTCGCTGCGCGTAGGGTTCATGGAGGTGGCGGGACGGGTGCGGCTGGGCGCGCACCCGTTGCGCACCCGGCTCGTCTTCAGCAACGAGGCGGGCGGCGAGCCGGTGACGCTCACGAGCGACGACGACGGCCGTTTCCAGGGCTGCTGCCGGCCGCACCCGGTGTCCTGGAGACCGCTGGACCGTCGAGGCGCACGCGGCGCATCCGCCGATCAGCCGACGGCTGGAAGGCGTCAGTCTGCGGTCGACGGCCAGCGAGGCGCCCGTCTGGGTGGATCTGGCGCTGCCGGTGTTCGCCGTGCGCGGAACCGTCGTCTCCGAGGGGGGCGAACCGCAGAGCGGTGCCCAGGTCACGTTCGAGGACACCCAGCGGCGGAGCCCGAACGGTCGCGGCCACCGATGACGCGGGCAGCTTCGAATTGTCCGAGCTGCCGCCGGGAGCTACACCGCGGTGGCCGAGAGTCCACCCACGGCATCTCGGAGCGGACCGCGCTCGAGGTGATGGAAGGTCTCGAGAGCGAGCTGCACCTCGTCCTGGCCGCCCGAGCGCGTCGCCTTCTACGTGGTCTCCGGCCAGGGCCCCGTAGCGGACGCGGCGGTGCAGGTCTGGATCGCGCCGGGAGTGCCGCGCGCCTTTGCGCGGACCGACGCCGACGCGCCGATTCGAGGCGGACCTGCCGCCGGGGAGCACCGAAGTCGGGCTCACGGTCGGAGCGCGGGGGCACGCCCTCGCTGGCCCGGGTGCCGGTCTCGAGCGAGCAGACCATCACCCTCGGTGCGTCCGGCGGAAGGCTGGTGCTCGACATGCAGCCGCCGGGCGCGGTGCCGACGGCTCCGCCACGCCCTATCTGGTGCACGACGGCGCCATCGAAGCCGCGGGCGCGCCTCGCCGGCTGGGGCGGCGTCGATCCCTCCAGCGCCGGCCCGACGGTCATCGAAGCGATCGAGCCGGGAGTCTATGCGTTGTGCCTGGCGAGCCCGGAAGAGCTCGCGGGTCTGTGGCGGGGCCCGCTGCCCTCGAACCGCTGCCAGAAAGGCTCCAGGTCGGAGCCCGGCGGGATCACTGACCCTCTCGCTGCCCTGACCGACGCGCCTTGATCGGCCGCGGCGGCGGATGCTGTGGAAGCGGTCTCACCAGTTCTAGCAATTTGGGAAGCGGTCTCACGGTTCTTGATATGGAAGCGGTCTCACGGTTCTAACAAATCTGACAACAGACATCGCGACATTCTTTGTTGACGTCCGGTCGACGCGCGGGCTAGGTTCGATTCAAGTCGTCAACCGACTGCATTCGTCCCGACGGCGGTGGGCGGAGAGGTCGACCACCGACCGGACGGCAGTGCGTTCAGCTGGAACCCGAGCGTTCGCTCTGGAGAAGGGGGCCGCGATGGAGATGAAGAAAAACAGGACTTCTGCTCGTATCGTCGTCGGTGCTGCTGCTCGCTGGCATCCCGCGCGCATCCGCGCAGACCATAAACCAGCAATCAGACCGGCACCCAACAACGGCTACTTCTATTCGTATTGAAGGACACCGGGTCGGCGACCATGAACCCGGGGGCCGGGTGGCAACTACAGCGTCAATTGGAATCTGGGCAGCGGGAATTTCGTTGGCGGAAAGGGCTGGAGCACCGGCTCGTCGTCGAGGCGGATCGGCTACAACGCCGGCGTGTGGAGCCCGAACGGCAACGCCTATTTGACCCTCTACGGATGGACGCGGAACCCGCTCGTCGAATATTACGTCGTCGATAAGCTAGGGCAGCTGGCGGCCGCCGGGAGGAACGTCTGGTCGGGACCGTCAACAGTGACGGTGGCACGTACAACCTCTATCGGACCCAGCGAGTCAATGCTCCGTCGATCGACGGCACCCGGACGTTCTATCAGTACTGGAGCGTGCGGACGTCGAAGAGGCCGACCGGCAGCAACCAGACCATCACCTTCAGCAACCACGTCAACGCGTGGGCCAGCCGGGGCTGGAATCTGGAGAGCCATGCTACCAGATCATGGCCACGGAGGGATATCAGAGCAGCGGGAGCTCGAACCTCACCGTCTGGGCACAGTAACCGATCGTAGCGTTTCTCTCCGGCCAGCTCTGCCGGTCAGGTGCCGGCCGCCGAGATCCTCTCGTGCACCTTGTCGTGCTACGGCACGCCGGTCCTTCACTCCTCTCTTGCCTCCCGCTTCGTCCGGACGCGCACGGACTACCGCATGGAGGAAGGACCCGGGATCAGGCTCCCGCGCCCACGCTCGCCACCCGGGGCCGCCGATCCCGGCGCCCGGTCGTCCGCGCGCGAGGCGCGGCGCGTGGCCAGACGGCTTCGAGGCCTTCGAGATGCACCATGGTCGACGTCTTCGAGTCCCAGACCTCGGCGCGGTCGGATGCGCACGCGGATGAGGGCGAGCTCCGGGTCCTCCTTGCCGCCCGGAACCAGGCCCGGAGCCGGCGGCTCCAGAGCTGCTGGACCTTGTCCGGCTCCCGCACCAGGCTGGCCAGGCCGCTGATGGACACGAACCGCTCGTCCTCGATGTCGGTATAGGCGATGTTGACGCGCTGGTTGTCCTCGATCTCCTCGCCTTCGGCGCCGTGGAGCGGGTGACGAACCAGAGGTCGCCGTCGAAGCCGCCCTTGAGGCTGGCCATGGGCCGGCTGCGGAGGCGGCCGTCGGAGGCGACGGTCGTGAACATCACGATCCGGGTGCTCTTGATGAGCTTGCGGAGCTTCCGGACCTCCTTCGATCACACTCCGGCGCGTCTGCCTTCTTCGCCATCCTGTCTCCTCCTTTGTGCGCGCAACGGCCCGGCCGCGCGCCTGCGGTGTTCCTATCCACAGCCTGCGCGCACCCGCGCTGGCTGTCAACGCCGCGCCGCCACGCTGCGGGCGGCCGGGATCTTGCATCGCAGGCAGCGTGACGAACCGGCTGTCGCGGGCGCGCTCACCGCCCCCAGAAACGGCGCTCCGCGACCAGGCTACGTCGTGCTCCCCGGCCTCGTCCCGCGGGTGCGCGAGTGCGTCGCGCTCAACGCCATCAACGCATCGCTCGGCCGCGGCTTGCGCCCGAGGACGTTCCCCGGTTCCGCGCCACCTCGTTCTGTCCGGAGCTGCAGAAGGCGGCGGTCATCATCGACCTGTTCCCGCGAGACACCGGTCTCAGCAGCCGCCGCGTCCCCTGGTCATGGAGGCGACGGCCCGAGCGTGCGACCACCGGCCGTGATCGCGCCTGCTCCCCACGGACACGGGCACAGACGACCACCGCACCCCCCACATCGACGGGCCTGTACATCGCCGGCGACGGCGTGCCCCAGGGGGTCCGTGCTCAGCTTCACCATGCCTCTGCGGGCATCGTGCTTAGCGACGTCGCGACCCCCGGACGCGGGGAACCTCGTCGCCTCGCCGTTTCGGCAGCCACCGCGTCCTCGAGGCCTACTTCCGCGCGCGCGGACCGAGGTCGCTCCTCGCGGGAATGCCGGACATCGACCTGGGCAGCCGGAGCCCGTCCTCGCCGGCGCCGGGGACGTGGTGCTCGTGCCACTACCAGCTCGCTCCACGCCGCGGGGCCCAACACTTCGCCCCATCGCCCGTTACGCGGCCCGCTTCCGGCCCAAGCGGAAAGGGCCGCACGACCGGTGGAAATGGTGGAGCGTGCTTGGACCGACGCCTGGCGCGAGTGCGCCTCGACTCAGTGCGTGCCTTGACCGGGATCTCCATCGTCCGATCGTGCCCTTGCGGCATCTGCAGCTCCTCGCGATGCGAGCAGTAGTAGTAGTTTCACCGCAGCCCTTCACCGTCTGCTCAGCGCCCTGCAGGGGCCGGTCACGGCGACGGGGAACACGACGGGGCAGGTGAGGTCGAGGTACTTCTCGTCCGGGAGCGCCGGCTTTTCCTCGGCGCTGCGGCCGTCTTCTCGGCCAGGAGCTTCTGGGCCTTCGTCGAGCTTCGCGCGGCGGCGGCGGTGTTGATCTTCACCTCGGGGGTCCTTCGGCACGAATCGCGACCGCACTGCCGGTGCAGCCTGGCGGCCTTGCCCGGGCGATGACTGCGCGCTGATCACGAAGTGCGGCGACGTGCCGGCTTCCACCGAAGAGTGGCGTCTCGAGGCCGGCGTATCCTCGGCGCCGGCGAAGGCCAAGGCGCGCGAACGAGATCATGCAGCGATGGTAGCAGACGGCCCGGGCCCGCGGCCCAGGTGTTCACAACTCATGACAATCGACGGCCGAAAAACCCGCGTGGGGCGTGCTCCCGGAACGCTATAACGCCGGGGTGGCGCGCTTTGCCCTCCCAATCGCGTCTTCCGGATGATCCTCCACGTCCATTCCCCAGCTCGGAGAAGCCGCGCGCCAGTGGCTCGTGCCGCCTTCGACGCGGAGCTGACGGCGGTCGCGTTCCAATGCACCCGGCCGCGCACGGAGCTGGGCGATCTTGGTCCCCGACCGCGCCCTTCGACCTCCGCTAAGAGCCTCGCGGCGCAAGCCGCGCGAGATCGCCGAGCGCCTGGCCGAGGAACTGGTCGAAGGCGCCTGGGGTGCGCAAGGCGGAGGTGGCGGGCGGCGCTACGTCAACGTGTTCCTCGACCGGGCGTCCCTTCGCGCGCGACTGTCCGACTCGCTGGCCGATCCCCGGGCGGCCGTGCGGCTGGCCCTGGGCACGTGATCGTCGAGCACACCAGCATCAACCCGAACAAGGCGGCCCACATCGGCCACCTGCGCAACGCGCATCCTCGGCGACACCTTCGTGCGCGTGCTGCGGCACCGCGGGCACGACGTCGGGCGTCCAGAACTACATCGACGACACCGGCGTGCAGGTCGCGGACGTGGTGGTCGGCTTCCCGCACCTGGAGGGCAAGACGCTGCGCCGAGGTCGAGCGCGCTGTCCGGGCCCGCGTTCGACTACTACTGCTGGGACCTCTACGCGCGGGTCGGCGACTTCTACGCCGCCGGATCCCGCGCGCAAGCGAGCTGCAGGCGCGAAACCGCTCGCACGCGATCGAGGCCGGCGGCAACGACGACGGCCGCGGCTCGCCGAGCTGCGTCGCCGCCGCGCATCGTCGACTGCCACCTGGCGACGATGGAGCGCCTCGGCATCCGCTACGACCTGCTGGCCCACGAGAGCGACATCCTGCGCCTGCACTTCTGGGACCGCGCCTTCGAGCTGCTGAAGCAGGCCGAGCGCCATCCGCCTGGAGACGCGAGGGCAAGAACGCGGGCTGCTGGGTCCTGCACGATGGACCGAGCGCGAGCGGCGAGCGCGATCGACGAGACAAGATCATCGTGCCGCTCGAACGGCGACCGTGACGCTACACCGGCAAGGACATCGCCTACCAGCTCTGGAAGCTGGGCCGCCTCGACCGCGACTTCCGCTACCGGCGCCACCAGCGCGTACGACGACGGCCACGTCCTCTGGACCACGACCAGCGCGGACGGCGAGCGCGGGCGCGCCGACGCTTCGGCCACGCCGCGCGCCGTCTACAACGTGATCGACGTCGGCCAGTCCTACCCGCAGCGCGTGGTCAAGGCGGGCGTGGCCGCCCTCGGCCACGCGGAAGCGCGCGGCGGGCAGCCACCACCTCGGCCTACGAGAAGGTCGTGCTCTCCCCGCCACCGCGCGCGCGCTCGGCTACGCCGTCTCCGGAGGACGAGACGGCGGTGAAGGTGTCCGGCCGCAAGGGGCTCGGCGTGAAGGCCGACGACCTCGTGGACGCGCTGGTCGGAAGGCGCGAGCGGAGATCGACGCCCGCGACCCGGACGCGCGAGGGCGAACGACGGGCCGACGAGGACGCGGGCGCGACCGCCATCGCGGTCGGCGCCCTGCGCTACTTCCTGCTGCAAGTTCGGCCGCACCAAGATCATCACGTTCGACATGGAAGAGGCGCTCGCCTTCACGGGCGAGACGGGCCCGTACATCCAGAACGGCGTCGTGCGCGCGCGGAACATCCTGGCCAAGCTCGAGGCCGAGGGCCATCGCGCGGACGACCTCGTGGCGCGCGCGCCGCACGCCTGGACCTCGGGGCCTGGCTCTGACGGCGAGGAGGGCGACGAGGTCTGGAGCCTCTTCGTGCTGATGGCCCGCAGCGACGAGGTCGCGGAGCAGGCCGTCCGCGCCGAGGAGGTCGCGCTGCTGGCCAAGCACGCCTTCGCCGTGGCCCAGGCCTTCCATTCGTACTACCAGAAGCCGCGGTATTCCGTGCTCCACGCGGAGAGCGGAAGACCTGCGCGCCTTCCGCGACGCTGGTGGTGGACGCGTTCGTGCGGCACATGGAAGTCCTCACCCGCGTCCTCGGCATCCCGATCCCGGAGCGCATGTGACGCGCCCGCCATCGGCGTCACCATCGAGAATCCCCGGCAGGAGCCGGAGGTCTTCCGGCTCCGCGACGACTACGTGCGATCGGTGGAGGCGGCCGGCGGGCTTCCCCTGATCTTCGCCCCCGGCCGTCCGCCGGACGCGCGGAGGTCCTCGACCGCGTCGACGGGCTGCTGCTGACCGGCGGCGCCGACATGGATCCCAGGCACTACGGCGAGACCCGGCATCCCGAGCTCGGGCCCACGTTCGACGAGCGGGATGCCTTCGAGCTGGCGCTGTGCCGCGAGGCCCTCCGCCGCGACCTGCCTCTCCTCGCTATCTGCCGGGGCCATCAGGTGTTAAACGTTGCCACGGGTGGAACACTGGTGCAGGACATCCCGTCTCAGATTGCAGGGTGCGGGTGACGCACGATCCCGACGTCGAGCGCTGGGAGACCTGCCACGAGGTGGAGATCTTGCCCGAGACGCGGCTTCGAGAGATCCTGGTAACGGAGAGAGTCGCCGTGAACAGCTTCCACCATCAGTCGGTCAACCTGCCTGGGCGAGGACCTCGTCCTCTCCGCCCGGAGCCCCGACGGCGTGGTGGAAGGCATCGAGATGCCGCGCGGCGCCAGGCGCTTCGTCGTCGGCGTGCAGTGGCATCCCGGGAGTCGTTCTGGGACCATACCCGCCCGGATTCGCTCCGCTCTTCGAGGCCCTGTCCGGGCCGCCAACGGCCGCTCCCTGATGACCGGCGCCCTCCTGGTCATGCTTCGCTCTGGGCGGGGGACCGGCGCAAGCCGGCTCCATCCGCTGGGAGCACCGCCTCGAGGACGCGCTCAAGAAGGCCAAGAGCGCGGGCAAGCCCGTGATGATCGACTTCTGGGCCGAGTGGTGCGGCTGGTGCCATCGTCTCGACCAGACCACCTACGTGGATCCCGAAGTCACCAAGATCGTCGCCAGCGACTTCATCGCGGTCAAGATCGACACGGAGGCGGGCAAGCGCTCGGCGGAGATCGCCACGAGATACGGCGCGTCCAGTCGCTGCCCACGATCGCTTTCATCTCGCCGTCCGGACGGCTCATCGATCACGTGAGCGGCTACCAGGGCCCCGGGTCCCTTCCCGCGGACCCTGGAGACGGTGCGGGCCAAAGGCGGCCAAGGTCATCGCCTGGGAGAACGCGCTGGACAAGGACTCGCAGGACGCGGCCGCCCTCTTCAACCTCGGCCTGCACATGTTCGAGCAGGACTCGTACGAGGAGAGCCGCGACCCGCTGCGGCGCGCGGCCGAAGTGGACATGAAGCGCCCGGTGGCCGATCGCAAGCAGGCGCGAATGCTGATCGGGATCATCGAGCGCTACGACGCGAAGTACCAGCGGGCGGAGGCGGTGCTCAAGGAAGGCCTGGCCATGGAGCCGGCCACGGAGTTCGATCCCAAGATGCTCTTACGTCCTCGGCCGCGTCTACGCCGCCTGGAACAAGACGGCGGAGGCGCGCGTCACGCTCTCAACCGCGTGCTCAACGAGTACCCGGCGAGCTCGGTGGCGCAGAAGGCGCGGGAGACCCTGGTCGCACTGGGGCACTGACCTCCGCCTTCAGGAACTCCTCGATCAACGCCGCCGTCTCGCGCCGCTCCTCCTGCGGCATGCGTCCCGTCTCCACGAGGACGACGCGCGGCCGGGGATGTCGGCCGCGAAGCGCGGCGCGTCCCGCGGCGGAATCCAGGTGTCGTAGCGCCCCCAGACTCAGCGTGGGCGCGCGCACGCCGCGGATCACGCCCGGGAAATGCAGGTCGTCGGTCCCCGAGGAGAGATCGTGGAGGGCGGCGGCGGCGCCCGGCTGGCGCATGGGCGCGACGTACTCGGCCACCTGTGGCGTCACCAGCCGGTCGTCGTGGAAGACCTGGCGGAGGCCGAGCTGCACCATCGGGCGGATGGGCAGGGCCTCCAGGACGGGCGCGGGGACGGCCCCGGCCAGCGCAGCACGAAGGGCCGGTCGGCGGGCGCGAAGCTGTAGCCGGCGGGGTCGAGCAGCACGAGGCGCGAGACGCGGTCCGGAGGGTTGCGGCCAGGGCCACCGCGATCGCGCCGCCGAGGCTGTTGCCCACGATCGAGGCGCGCGCGATCCCGAGGCGATCCATCAGTCCCACCACGGTGCGCAGGATGCGCTCGCCGCTGGCGGGCCGGCGGAACCGGCGGAGTCGCCGAAGCCGGGAAGTCCACCGCGATGACGTCGTGGTGCGCAGCCAGCGCTGGGAGGACGTCCTTCCAGGTGTAGATCGACGAGGCGATGCCGTGGAGCAGGAGAACGGAAGGGCCCTCCGCTGCGGCCACCGACGGGCTGGTTGGCTGGCCCTTCCGTACGTAACGGATGCGCAACCCGTCGATCGTCTCGTAGCGCGGCTCGACGCCGGCCTGGGCCATCCACGAGCCTCTGTCGCGCGCGGATGGGACGGGCCAGAGGACGAAGCACGAGCGCGGCGAGCACGACCACGACGGCTCCTGAGGCGAGCCGCCGCCGGAACGTCAGGCCGACTTCGCCTTGGCGGCGGCGGCGCCGGCCAGGAGGCGGCGCACCTCGGGCAGCGCCTGGTCGAGCGCCTCCACGCCGGCCGCGAAGAAGGTGCGGGATCTTCACCGGCCGCATCCAGCCCGAGCTCGCCCATCGCGGGAGCGATCACCAGGTCGGCGCCCGCGAGCTCGCCGCGCGTCCGGCCCGCGCAGCAGGCGTGAGGCCGGCGCGCAGGGCCAGCGCCACGAAGGAGTCGGCGGCCGGCCACCGCGTCCCGCTGTTGCAGTCCACCGCGAGGACGACCCCCGACTCCCCGCCATCTCCCGGGCCAGGCGCACGGGGACGACCTCGAGACGCCTCCGTCGTAGAGCGGCGGCCGCCCAGCGCCATCGGCGGGAACACGCCGGGAAAGCTGCACGAGGCGCGCACGGCGTCGCGGACGTCGCCCTCGCGCATCACCACCGGCCTCGCCGTGTCCACGTCGGTGGCGAGGCACGACGCACCGGCACGCGCAGGCCTTCGAAGGTGGCCACGGGGAGGAACTCGTCGATCAGCATGCCCAGCCGCGTCCCCGACAGGAGACGCCTGCCCCAGCCGCGGACCCACATCCACGGGTGCAGGCTGGACGCCTGCTCGACGAGCTTCCTCGATGTCGGCGCCGCCGACCAGGCCGCGGCGATGAGGGCGCCCCCGCTGACGCCCGCGATCCCGCGACGCGGCCGGCCTCGCGAGCTCGCGCGCACGCCGCGTGCAGGCCGCATGCGCGCCTGCCGCCGGCGAGCGTGAGGCACCAGCCCCGCTCAGCGCGAGGCTGTACAGCGGCTTCATGTCTTGAGATGGATCTCCTGGAGGCTCTCGCATGTCGGTCGTTCTTCTCGCGAAGGGCGCGAATCGCCCGGACGGTCGCGGCGGCCGCGGTCAGGGTCGTGACCACGAGGACCCCGTGCTGGGTGGCGCTCTTGCGGATCGCGGTGTCGTCGTAGAAGGACTCGCGGCCCGAGCGGCGTGTTGAAGATGATGGTCGATGCTGCCGGCTCTTGATGAGGTCCACGCACGTTGGGCCGGCCCTCGTTCACCTTGTAGCACCATCTCCGCGGTCACGCCGTGCGCGTTCAGGAACTCGGCGGTGCCCGCGTGGCCGAGGATGCGGATGCCGATGCTCGTGGAGCTCGCGCGCGTGGGGCAGCACGCCGGCCTTGTCGTAGTCGTTGACGCTGATGAAGACGGTGCCGGTGGTCGGGATGGATAGCCGGCGGCCGGCTGCGACTTCGCGAAGCGCGATGCCGAAGTCCTCGGAGATGCCCATCACCTCGCCCGTCGACTTCATCTCGGGCCCGAGCAGGATGTCGCGCCCGGGAACTTCAGGAACGGGAACACCGACTCCTTCACGAAGATGCGGTCACCGTCGAGGTCCTCGGTGAGCCCTGCTCGGCGAGCGCGCTGCCCGGCCATGATCGTGGCCGCGACCTTGGCGAGCGGCACGCCGGTGGCCTTGCTCACGAACGGCGTGGTGCGCGACGCGCGCGGGTTGACCTCGAGCACGTAGACGACGTCGTCCTTGATCGCGTACTGCACGTTCATCAGGCCCCGCACGCCCAGCGCGCAGGCCGAGCCGCCGCGTGTAGTCGGCGGATCGTGTTCGAGGTGCTCGCGGCGCGATCTTGTAGGTCGGCAGCACCATCGCCGAGTCGCCCGCTGTGGATGCCCGCCTCCTCGATGTGCTGCAGGATGCCGCCGATCACCACGCGCTCGCCGTCGCCGAGCGCGTCGACGTCCACCTCGAAGGCGTCCTCGAGGAAGCGGTCGACCAGGATCGGGTGCTCGGGCGACGCCTTCACGGCCTCGCGCACGTAGCTCCTCGAGGCGGCCCGCGTCGTAGACGATCGCCATCGCGCGCCCGCCGAGCACGTACGACGGCCGCACCAGCACCGGGTAGCCGATGCGCGTCGGCCACCACCTTGGCCTCCTCGAGCGAGGTGGCGGTGCCGCTCTCGGGCTGCGTGATGTCGAGCTCGTCGAGCAGCGCGCTGAAGCGCTTGCGGTCCTCCGGCGAGGTCGATCGCGTCGGGGCTGGTGCCGAGGATCTTGACGCCGGCCTCGTGCAGCGGCACCGGCCAGCCGCAGCGGCGTCTGCCCGCCGAACTGGATCACCACGCCCTCGGGCTTCTCCAGCTCGACGCACGTTCATCACGTCCTCGAACGTGAGCGGCTCGAAGTAGAGGCGGTCCGAGGTGTCGTAGTCGGTCGAGACCGTCTCCGGGTTGCAGTTGACCATGATGGTCTCGAAGCCCTCCTCCTTGAACGCGAAGGCGGCGTGGCAGCAGCAGTAGTCGAACTCGATCCCCTGGCCGATGCGGTTCGGGCCGCTGCCCAGGATCACGACCTTCCTGCGCTCGGTCGGCCCGCCTCGCACTCGCGCTCGTAGGTCGAGTAGAGGTAGGGCGTGTGCGACTCGAACTCGGCCGAGCAGGTGTCGACGCGCTTGTAGACCGGGACGATGCCGGCGGCCGCGCCGCGCGCACCTGCGCCTCGGTCTTGCCGGCGATCTGGCCAGGCGCACATCGGAGAAACCCATGCGCTTGGCTTCTCTCAGCGAGGGGCATCCCAGCGACAGCCACCGTCTCCGCGAGGGCCGGATCCCGTGAGGCGTCCATCAGCCCGACCAGGACGCCTCCGGAGCCCTCGGTTCCTCGCTACCTGTGGCTTCGGACGCTGGGGATGCATTGCTAGGCAATCAGGTCGAGCTCTTTGCCGAGCCCGTGACCAGCTGCTTCTCGAGGTCGACGATCTGCTGGAGCTGGTCGAGGAACCACGGGTCGATCCCGGTCATGCGGTAGATCTCGTCGTGCTTCCAGCCCAGGTCGAGCGCGCGCTTGACGTAGAAGATGCGGTCGGGGTCGGCGTGGAGCAGCTTCGGCTTGATGCGCGCGTCGTCGAGGTCCGTGCGCGCGAAGCCGGAGACGCCGGTCTCGAGGCCGCGCAGCCCCTTCTGCAGCGCTTCCTTGAAGGTGCGGCCGATCGCCATCACCTCGCCGACCGACTTCATCTGCGTGCCGAGCGTGGGGCTCGCGTCGCGGAACTTCTCGAACGCCCAGCGCGGGATCTTGACCACCACGTAGTCGATCACCGGCTCGAAGGACGCGGGCGTCACGCGCGTGATGTCGTTCTGGATCTCGTCCAGGTGGTAGCCGATCGCGAGCAGCGCGGCGATCTTGGCGATCGGGAAGCCGGTCGCCTTGCTCGCGAGCGCGGACGAGCGCGAGACGCGCGGGTTCATCTCGATCACGGTCATGCCGGCCGCTCTTCCGGGTCGACCGCGAACTGGATGTTCGAGCCGCCGGTCTCGACCCCGACCTCGCGGATGATCGCCCGCGCGGCGTTGCGCATCACCTGGTACTCGCGGTCGGTGAGCGTCTGGGCCGGGGCCACGGTGATCGAGTCGCCGGTGTGGATGCCCATCGGGTCGAAGTTCTCGATCGAGCAGATCACCACGAAGTTGTCGGCCTTGTCCCGCATCACCTCGAGCTCGTACTCCTTCCAGCCGAGCACCGGACTCCTCGATCAGGACCTCGGTGCACGGGCGAGAGGTCGAGGCCCCGCTCCGCGAGCTCCTCGAACTCCTCGCGGTTGTAGGCGATGCCGCCGCCGGTCCCGCCGAGCGTGAAGGACGGGCCGGATCACCGCGGGCAGGCCCGTCAGCTCCAGCACCGCGCGCGCCTCGGCGAGCGTTCGTGGCGAAGCCGCTCTTCGGGCACCTCGAGGCCGATGCGCGCCATCGCCTCCTTGAAGAGCTGGCGGTCCTCGCCGACCTCGACCGCCCGGCGCGACGGCGCCGATCAGGCGCACGCCGAGCCGGTCGAGCACGCCGCGCCGGCTGAGCTCGACCGCGAGGTTGAGCGCCGTCTGGCCGCCGACCGTCGGCAGCAGCGCGTCGGGCCGCTCGCGCTCGAGGATCGCCTCGACCGCCTCGGGCGTGAGCGGCTCGATGTAGGTGCGGTCGGCGTACTCCGGGTCCGTCATGATCGTCGCGGGGTTCGAGTTGACGAGCGAGACGCGCAGGCCCTCCTTCTTGCAGGACCTTGATCGCCTGGGTGCCCGAGTAGTCGAACTCGCAGGCCTGGCCGATCACGATCGGCCCCGAGCCGATCACCAGCACCGAGCGGATCGAGGTGTCGCGGGGCATCGCCTAGCTCCCTCGCGCGCGCCGCGCATCATCGAGACGAACTCGCTCGAAGAGATAGTGGCTGTCGTGCGGTCCCGGGCTCGCCTCCGGGTGGTACTGCACCGAGATCACCGGGCGCTCCTTCATCCGGAAGCCCTCGACGGTGCCGTCGTTCAGGTTCCGGTGCGTCATCACGATGCCGGGCTTCTCGAACAGCTCCGGGTCGACGCAGAAGCCGTGGTTCTGCGAGGTGATCTCGACCTGCCCCGTCTCGAGGTTCTTGACCGGGTGGTTCGCGCCGCGGTGGCCGAACTTGAGCTTGTAGGTCTTGCCGCCGCACGCGAGGCCGAGGATCTGGTGTCCGAGACAGATGCCGAAGGTCGGCAGCGTGTCGACGAATGCCTTCGCGCGCCTCGATCGCGTAGGTGCACGGCTCGGGGTCGCCCGGGCCGTTCGAGAGGAAGATCCCTCGGGCTTCAGCGCGAGCGCGTCCTTGCGCTGGTCGTGGCGGGCACCACCGTCACCTCGCAGCCGGCGGCCGCGAGATTGCGCAGGATGTTGTGCTTCATCCCGAAGTCGTAGGCGACGACGCGGAAGCGCCGCTCGTCCTGGCGCGCCGCCCCGCGCGCTCGAGCACCGGCACCAGATGGCCGCCGCGCCTCCGCCTTGGAATCGAAGGCCCACGGCTTCTCGCAGGTCACCTCGCGCGCCAGGTCGAGCCTGATCATCGAGCGCGAGGCGCGCGCCTTCGCCACCAGCGAGTCGCGGTCGAGGTCGAGCGCCGAGATGACGCCGCGCTTGGCGCCGTGCGTGCGCAGGTGCCGCGTCAGCGCGCGCGTGTCGATCTCGCTGATCCCGACGATCCCGTTGGCGTCGAGGTAGCGCGCGAGCGAGCCCGACGCGCGCCACGACGAGACCACCTGCGACGCCTCGCGCACGATGAAGCCCGCCACCTGCGGACGCGCCGACTCGACGTCCTCCCGGTTGACGCCGTAGTTGCCGATGTGCGGGTAGGTCATCGTCACGATCTGCCCGGCGTACGGGGTCGGTCAGCACCTCCTGGTAGCCGCAGAGCGCGGTGTTGAAGACGACCTCGCCCGTCACCTCGCCCCGGTGCCCGAAGCTCAGCCCCTCGAAGAGCGTCCCGTCCTCGAGCGCGAGCAGCGCGCGCGGGCGCACGGCCGCCTCCCCGTCCGGGCGCACGCCCGGCTCTCGCTGACCCGACCCGGCTTTCGTCATGCTCGAGCTTTCAGAGCTTATCCGAGAGGGACGCGGCCGGCGAGCCGTCCGCGCGTCCGACAAGCTCAGTGAATCGGCCCCATGCGCGCGAGCGGCCAGAAGCGGAACACCGCGCGGCCGTAGATGTACTTCTCCGGGCACCTCGCCCCAGGCCCGCGAGTCGTTGCTGCTGCGGCGGTGGTCGCCGAGCACGAAGTAGAAGCCCTTCTTCACCTCGGTCGGGGGCAGGTCGTCGTTGTCGCGGAAGCTCGACGGCAGGTACTCTTCCTTCGCCAGCACGCCGTTCACCATCAGCTCGCCGCTGCGGATCTGGATCACGTCGCCGGGCAGGCCGACCACGCGCTTGACGAAGGAGACCGACGGCTCCTTCGGATACCAGAACACCACGACGTCGCCGCGCTCGATCGGCCGGAAGCGGTAGACGAACTTGTTGACGACGATCCGCTCGCCGTCGAGCAGGAGCGGCTCCATGCTCGTGCCCTGGACGCGGAACGCCTGCGCCACGAACGCGATCAGGAAGAAGCAGAACAGCACGGCCACCGACAGGTCGTGCAGGAACTCCCAGCCCGCGCGCAGGAAGCGCTGGCGCATCGCGGCCTGCGGCAGGTCGCTCGGCTCGGCCGGCAGCACGAGCTCGGCAGCCGCCATCCGCGGGCGGGAGCTCGCGACCGTCGAGGCTCAACGCCGCGCCTCCTTCACGACGCGCGTCGAGGCGATGCGGTCGTGCAGCCCGCGCCCGCCGAAGGCCACCATCAGGAAGCCGATGCCGAGGCTCGCGGCCGGAGAGCAGGTAGCCGAGCGCGCGCCGCACGGCGCTCGCGAGCGGGATCGGCGAGCGGCCGTCCTCGGTGACGACGCGCAGGTCGAGCAGCTCCTTGCCCGGCGTCGCGCCCTTCACGCTCCAGAAGTAGATGTGGTACAGCACGCCCAGCAGCAGCGCCAGCGGCAGCAGCGTGACCGACGCGAACACGGGCAAGAGCGTGACGTCGGTGGTCGCCGACGGGTCTCGCGGGCCCACCAGTACCAGCCGACCGGCGCGAGCAGCAACCGCCTGGCCCGAGGCCACGAACACGGTGTCCACGACGAACGCCGCCAGCCCGGCTGCCGGCATCCGCCAGCTCGAGGCCGGAGCGTGCGGCGGCGGCTACCCCGCGCCGCTCGTTCGGAGCCGGACGCTTCGGGCTCGGCTCGGCGTCGCTCGTGGGCTTCGACACGAAGGCCGGCTGCGGAGCCGGAAGCATCGCGAAGGCCCCGCTTCCCGCGCGATGCCTGGGGCTCGGGAGCCATCACCGGCACCGGCTGCGTGTCGGACTTCAGCGACCTCGCCCGGCGGGTCGATCAGGCGCTGGCCGTCGGGCGCGAGCGTGCCGCCGCAGCTGTTGCAGAAGCGGGCCGGCAGCGGCACCGAGGCGCCGCACGCCGTGCACACCGCCTTCGGCGGGCCGCTCGGCTGCGCGACCTGCGCGCCGCACTCGCGGCAGAAGAGGTCGCCGCGCCTGTAGACCGACTTGCAGGCCGGGCACTCGAGCGGCGCCGCCGAGGGGTGCGCCAGCACCTTGCCGCCGACGGCCTCGACCGACTCCTCGCGGTAGAGCAGGCGCATGCTGCCGATCGCCACCAGGTCGCCGTCGCGCGGCGGGCGCTCGGTGACGCGGTCACCGTTCACCACCGAGCCGTTGGCCGAGCTGCAGTCGCGCAGGAAGAACTGGCGCCCGCGGTGCTCGACGACGGCGTGGCGCCGCGAGACCATCGCATCGGGCAGCACGAGGTCGTTCGACGGGTCGCGCCCGATCGTCAGGATCGTCGTGCGCTGAGCGGGATCTCGCGCCGGTTCGACGACGTCGGGTTGACGATCAGCTTCGCCACGCGCTCAGCCTCCCAGGAAGGTCTGGCGGAAGTTCGTCTCCACCTTGACCTTCACGCCGCCCTTGGTGGCCGGCTCGAACTTCCAGCCCTTGACCGCGGCCACCACGACCTCGTCCACCACCTTGCTGACCGACTCGACCACCGTCATCTCCCCGACCTCGCCCGTCTCGGTCACGACGAAGCGGACCAGCACCGAGACCCGCTGCCCCGACTTCAGGCGCGGCGCGCGGCTCGACGGGTAGGACGGCGACGCGACCGGAGAGCTTGCGCGCCGGCGTGTCGACTCTGTCCGGCCTCGTTCGGATAGACGCGCGTGACGTCCACCGGCTCGGGCGTGGGCGGCGGCGCGGCTTCTCACTCGAGCTTCACGTCCACGCGCCCGCTCTGCCCCGCGACCACGTCGAGCGTGGTCGTCCAGGTCTCGTGGCCGGCGAGCGCGACCTCGAGCCGCCGCTTGCCCGCCGCGAGCTTGAGCTCCTTGATCGGCGTCTGGCCGACCGCGATGCCGTCCACGCTCACGACCGCGCCCGTGCGGAGTCGAGACCACCTCCGCCGAGCCCGTGGTCGGCACGGCGCGCGGCTTCCAGCGTGACGCGCAGCTCGGCGGCGGGCGAGTCCGCCAGAGCTCGACCTTGCGCGCCTCCGCGCCGAAGCCGGCCTGCTCGACGCGGACGTCGTAGCGCCCGAACGCGAGCTCGCCGAGCTCGAGCGGAGTCCGCCCGCGCGCGCTCGCCGTTGATCGTCACCCGCGCCCCGGCGGGCTCGCTCACGACGCGCAGCGAACCGGTGGCCGCGGCCGGAGGTTTCGGACGGCACGACCGGTTTCGCCGGCTCGGTGACGGGAGGCAACGTTGTCGGGAGTCGTGGCGGCGTCGGTGGCCGCTCGCGGGCGCAGCGCCCAGGCACCGAGCGCGACCAGAGCCAGAAGCGCCGCGACGGCGCCCAGCGCGAGCGGCAGCGGCACGCCGGGACGCGCGGACCGTGGCCGCGTGGGCGTTGCGGCGAAGCCGGCATCAGCGGGCGCGGCTCGGCGAAGGGGTCCGGCTGCGTCTGCGCTGCGGCGGCCGGCGGGAGGATCGTCGTGGCCTCCGTGGAGATGATCACGGTGGCCGGCGGAAACGGCTCCGCGGGAGCGGCGCTGCGCTCCATCGCCAGCGTCGTGGTCGGGGCCGACGCGAACGGCGTCGTCTCCGGCCGGCGCGAGCACCATCGTCTCTTCCTGGGCATCCCGTGCCAGCGCGGGCGGCGCTCGCCGCTGCGGCGACGGGCATGGGCGAGGGCGCCACGGGCGGAGGCGCCGCGGCGCCGGGACACGCGGGATCAGGACCGTCTCGATGTCGCTCGGGGCGACGCCTGGGCTTGAGATCGCCCATCGCCAGGAGCGTGACGGTGTCGTCCACCCTGCCTTCCGCCATCCGCGCGAGCGCCACCGTGTCGTCGTCGCCGAGCCCCGTGAACCAAGAGCCGAGGCAGTACTCGAGGTCCTGCACGAAGGAGCTCGCCGGTCTGGTAGCGGTTCTCGGCCTTCTTGGACAGCACCTTCTGGAAGACCTCGCGCCACTTCTGCGGCACGAGGCCCAGCAGCTCGAGCCCCGGGGGCTCGATCGGGTCGGTGTGGACGAGCTTGTAGAGGATCGACGTGACGTTCGGGCCGGGAAGGGCTGCTGGCCCGACAGCATCTCGAAGGCCACGACGCCGAGCGAGAAGATGTCGCTGCGGCCGTCGAGCTTCTCGCCCATCGCCTGCTCGGGCGACATGTAGGAGGGCGTGCCGAGCAGCGCGCCCGGCGTGCGTGATGTCCGCGTCCTGCGAGCTTCGCGATGCCGAAGTCGGTCACCTTCACCTTGTCGTCGTCGTACAGGATCAGGTTGGCGGGCTTGATGTCGCGGTGGACGACGCCGCGCGAGTGCGCGTAGTCGAGCGCGGAGGCGACCTGGCTCACGAGCCCGATGACTTTCTCGGGCTTGAAGTGCGTGCCCTCGGCCAGCACGTCGGCGATCGTACGGCCGTCGACGAACTCCATCGCGAAGAACGGATCGCCGTTCTCCTCGCCGAGGTCGAAGAGCGTCACGATGCCCGGGTGGCTGAGCGTCCCCGAGATCTGGGCCTCGTGCTGGAAGCGGTCGATGAAGGAGCGGTACTGCGGGCTCGTGCGCGGGATGTCGAGCCTGACCGTCTTGATCGCCAGCTGGCGCTTGATCAGGGGATCGAAGGCCTTGTAGACAGCCCCCATCGCCCCGTAGCCGAGGTTCCCCGTGATCTGGTAGCGGCCGATCGAGGTGGGGACCTGATCGGTAGCGGGTTTCCTGACGTCGCTCATCGATCCGCCCGTTGTTGCACGATCGGTGCCGCCGCTCTCCCGCCAAAACTCTAACACCCGCCCCCGGGGCCGTCAACGCGAACATCGCTACAAGTCAAGCTCTGAGAAGGGCTTGCGGCTATGTTATCCTCGCGAGGCCGCTCTCTCGTACTTCTCTCAAGGTGACCATGAGCCGCGCGGTGGACGTCGTCCCCTATGAGACGCTGCAGCAGCCGCTGAGCCCGTTCTTCCTCGACTACCTGGCGGGCCGGGCGAAGGTCGCTCCGTTCACTTCGGCCAGGCGGATCTCGAGCCGGACGCGATCGCCTCGGCCGCCCAGGCGGTGGGCGACGCGGATCGGACGGCCGTGGCCCGAGGCGTTGGCCCGCCAGCAGGAGGCCCGGGGAGCGAAGGAAGCCGCGGAGCGCGCGGCACGGCTGGCGGCGCCGGGCGCGGCCGCGATCGTCACCGGGCAGCAGGCGGGTCTCTTCGGCGGTCCGCTCTTCGTGCTGTGGAAAGCGCTCGCGGCACCGTGGTGGTGGCCCGGGAGCTCGAGGCCAGGCGCGGCCGGCCGGTGGTGCCGGTGTTCTGGGTGGCCTCGGACGATCACGACTTCGCCGAGGTCCGCTCGGCCACGGTGGTCGACACCGCGGGAGCGCTGCGCACGCTGCGCTACGACCCGCGCGAGGAGCCGATCGGACGGCCCGCCTGGGACATCACGCTCGACGAGACGGTGGGCGGCCTCGTCGACGAGCTGGCGCGCGCGCTGCCCGCAGCGCTCGGGCGCGACGAGACGCTCGAGATCGTCGCGTCCTGCTACCGCGCCGGCGAGACGCTGAGCTCGGCCTTCGCGCGGCTGGTGTCGCGGCTGCTGCCCGAGCTCGTCGTCCTCGATCCCGCCGACGCCGAGCTCAAGCGGCTGGCGGTCCCGGTGCTGCCCGCGAGCTCGGCGAAGGCTCGCCGAGCTCGAAGCTCGCTCGAGGCCGGCCAGGCGCTGCTCGAGGCCGGCTACCACCAGCAGGTGCCGGTGCGGCCCGGCTTCCTGAACGTCTTCGCGGTCGTGGACGGCCAGCGCCGCGCGCTCGCGATCGCGAACGGCACCGTCGAGGTGCGGGGCACGCGCGAGCGCTGGCCCATCGCCGACGCCCAGAAGCGGCTCGAAGCCGACCGCGCGCGTGGAGCCCGAGCGCGCTCCTGCGGCCCGCTGGTGCAGGACGCGCTGCTGCCGACCGCCGCCTACGTCGCCGGTCCGGCCGAGATCGCGTACCACGCGCAGATCGGACCGTCCTACGCGCACTTCGGCATCCCGCGCCCGGTGCTGCTGCCGCGGCCCGAGCCTGACGCTCGTCGAGCCGGCGCAGGCGCGCGCGCTCGAGGCCGAGCAGCTGCGCTCGGCGACCTCGCGGGCGACCCCGAGCGGCTGGTCGCGCGCTGGGCGCGCGAGGACTACCCCGACGTCGAGGCGGCGTTCGCGGGCGTGCGCGAGGCGATCGAGCGCGAGCTCGGCGATGTCGAGGCCGTGCTGGGCGCCCACGACCCGACGCTGCGGCTCGGCGACGGCGGCGACGCGCGGCCGCGCGCTCCACCCGGTGGTCGGGCTCCACGAGAAGGCGCTGCGCGCGCTCAAGAAGCGCGACCAGGGCCGCGCCGACCGCCTGCGCCGGGCGCGCGACGTGCTGCTGCCGGGCGGCTCGCTGCAGGAGCGCGGGCATCGGCCTCATCTCGTTCGTGGCCCGCCACGGCTCGCGGTGGTGCCGGGGCTGGCGCGAGCGCCTGCACGCCGTTCGCGCGCGGGCACCAGGTGGTGTGGCTGTGAAGACTCGGAATCGTCTCCTATCCGACGGTCGGCGGCTCCGGCGCGGTGGCGGCCGAGCTCGCCAAGCAGCTCGCGCGCCGCGGCCACGAGATCCACGTGATCTCGTACCGGCTGCCGTTCCGGCTCGGCGGCTTCCAGCAGAACATCTGCTTCCACGAGGTCGACGTCTCGAGCTATCCGCTGTTCGAGTACCCGCCGCACGAGCTCGCGCTCGCGGTCAAGATGGCGGAGGCGGCGCGCGACCACGCGCTCGAGCTGTTCCACGTCCACTACGCGATCCCGCACGCGATCGCGGGCTTCCTCGCGCAGCAGATGCTCGGCAGCGGCGCGCCGCGCATGGTCACGACGCTGCACGGCACCGACATCACGATCGTGGGCCAGGACCGCTCCTTCTTCGAGATCACGCGCTTCGGGATCGAGCGCTCCGACGCGTGTCACGGCCGTGTCGGGCTTCCTGCAGCGCATGACCATCGACCGAGTTCCAGATCAGCAAGCCGATCGACGTGATCCCGAACTTCGTCGACCTCGAGCTGTACCGGCTCGAGCGCGCAGGACCGGAGCGGCTTTCGTGATGCCGGCCAGAAGGTGCCTGCTGCACGTCTCGAACTTCCGGCCGGTGAAGCGCGTGCTCGACGTGGTGCGCATCTTCGAGCGCGTCGCGCGCGAGGTCGACAGCGTGCTGCTGATGGTCGGCGAGGCCGGAGCGCGCCTCGGCGCAGGCGCTCGGCGCGCCGGCTCGGGCTCACCGACCGCGTGCGCTTCCTGGGCCAGCAGGCAGAGCGATCGAGGAGATCGTCGGGCCTCGCCGACCGTGTTCCTGCTGCCGTCGGGCTCGAGTCGTTCGGGCCCGCCGCGCTCCGAGGCGATGGCGCGCGCGGCGTGCCGGTCGTGGGCTCCGACGCCGGGCGGGCTGCCCGAGGTCGTGCGCCACGCCGAGAGCGGCTACCTGCTGCCGGTCGGCGACGTCGACGGCATGGCGGCGCGCACCGATCGAGATCCTGAAGGACGACGAGCGCCGACGCGAGATGGGCCAGGCGCGCGCCAGCGCGTCGAGGTCGCTGTTCGGGGCCGACGCGTCGTCGGCCAGTACGAGGCCGTCTACAACCGGGTGCTGGGCGCTGACATGGATGCCTTCGACATCGCCGCGCATCTGCGCGCATCCCGGACGACGCCGAGCTTGCATCATGGGCGGGACGATCGCGCGGCGGCCGCCGTCGGGCGGCGGATCGCGATGGGACCTGACGCGCGGAGAGGCGCGCGCGGCACGCCCGAGACGTCGCGCGCCGAAGCGCAGAGGCGGCGAAGATCCTGGGTGCCGCGCACCGCGAGTCGCTGGCGCTGCCGGACGGCGAGCCTCTCGGCGCTGCCCGACCAGAAGGACGTCGTGGTCGAGCGCTGCGGCGGCTGCGGCCGCGTCGTCGTGCTGCTGCAGCACTGGCTGGCCAGCGCCATCCCGATCACGCGGCTGCCAGTCGCATCGTCTACGACGCCTCTTCCTCGCGGGGCTGCGCAACTACCGCCCCGGACCTGGGCCTGCCGTTCCGGTCCGACGAAGCTCGTCTACGCCGCGACGATGACCGAAGCGAACGACATCCGGCCGAGCTTCGTGGTCGACGTCACCGCCGCTGGGAGACGAAGATCAAGGCGATCGCCGCGTTCGCGAGCCAGTTCACGCCCGCAGCCCGGCGAGACCGGCGCCCAGCCGCTCGACCGCTTCCGCGAGGCCGTCGAGCTCACCGGGCGCCGCCAGCGGCCAGCAGATCGGCGTGCGCTTCGGCGAGGGCTTCGTCACGAAGGAGCCGCTCGCGGTCGACGACGTCGCGACGCTCGCCGGGGGCGCGATCGATCGGACGGGGCTGCGGCGCTCAGCCGTTGACCAGGCTGTGGATGTTCCCTTCCGGGTCCTGGAACCAGGCCACGCGGCGCGATCCCATCACGTGCACGTCTCCCGCGCGCTGGCAGCCCGGGAAGTCGTAGCGCTCGAAGCGCACACCCCGGGACTGGAGCTCTTCGCGAGCCCGTCGACGTCGTTCACGGTCCAGGTCGCGGCCGTGGCCCTGTTCGTGCCGGCGTATTCTGATTGTAGATGAGGAGCGCCGAGCTCCCCGCCTTGTACAAAACGACCTGCCGCTCCGGCGTGTCGCGCGGCTTGAGCCCCAGCTTGCCTCGTAGAACTGGCGGGCTGCGTCAGGTCTGACCGCGATCGTCGCCGTCGCTTCGTGGCTTCCGAGCATGGATGCCTCCTGCACTCCCGAAGTGCAAGGATCAGCCGCTGCGTGCGCTGACGCCGGTCGAGCGGCGCCTTGTGCATATCCTTGCGCGACCGGAGGACGACCGGGATGAAGCTCGCTGCTCTTCTTTTCTTGGGGATGACCGCCATGGCGCAGGCCGAGGATGCCCGCCGGCCGCTCGTCGGCCGCTCGCTGGTGACCACGCGCTTACGGGATCGTGGCCTCGTCGCAGCTCGCTTGCGGCGCGCCGGCACGCTGGATCCTGGAGCGCGGCGGCGCCGTCGACGCCGCGATCGCCACGAACGCGGCCGTCGGCGGATGGAGCCCGCGATGAACGGATCGGCGGCGACCTCTACCTCTACTGGACGCGAAGGCCGAAAGCTCACGGCCTGAACGCGTCCGGCTGGCGCGCCCACGGGCTGACGCCACAGTCGCTGGCGGCCAAGGGGGTCACGACGATGCCGCGGACGGCGCCGCGTCCGTCACCGTTCCCGGGGCGGTCGCGGGATGGCAGGCGCTCAGGGACAAGTTCGGCACGAAGCCGCCTCGGGCTGCTCGCGCCCGCGATCCACTACGCGAGCGAGGGCTTCCCGGTCGGCGAGATCACCGCGGAAGCCTGGGCCGCGGCGAGCGCGGGTGGGCCGCCGAGCGCCTCCCGCACCTACCTGCCTGAGCGGCCGGCCGCCCGCGACCGGCCAGCTGTTCAGCGAACCCTGACCTCGCGCGCTCGCTCTCGCGCATCGCCGAGCGAGGGCGCGACGGCTTCTGCTACAAGGGCGAGACGGCCGACGCGATCGTGATGACGCTGCGCGCAGGCCGGCGGCATCGATGACGCTCGCCGACCTGGCGGCGTTCGAGCCCGAGTGGGTCGAGCCGATCTCGACGACCTATCGCGGCTGGACGGTCTACGAGCTGCCGCCGAACACGCAGGGCATCGCGGCGCTGATGATGCTCGATATCATGGAGCCGTCCCGCTCGCGCGAGTGCGGCCTTCACAGCGCCGACGGCGCTGCACGCGATGATCGAGGCCAAGAAGCTGGCCTACGCCGACATGCTGCGCTAGCGTCGCGCGATCCGACGCTTCGCGCGCGGTGCCGGTGCGCGCGCTGCTCGATCAAGGCGCGCGCGCAGGCGCGCGCAGCAGCTCATCGACATGGCGAAGGCGGCCTGCGACGTCGCAGCCGATCGGCCTCGCCGGGCTCACCGACTCGGCGCGGGCGGCGACACGATCTATCTCTCGGTCATCGATCAAGCGACGGCAACATCGTGTCGCTGATCCAGAGCATCTTCTCGGCGCTTCGGCAGCGGGCATCGTGCGCGCCGGGGACCGGCTTCGCGCTGCACAACCGCGGCGGCGCTCTTCACGCTCGAGCCCGGCCACCCGAACGACGCTCGCGCCGCGCAAGCGGCCGCTGCACACCATCATTCCGGCTTCATGCGCAAGGACGACGTGCGCAGATCGGCTTCGGCATCATGGGCGGCTTCAACCAGGCGCAGGCGCACGCACAGTTCGTGGCGGAACATCGCCGATTACGGCTCGACGATCCAGCAGGCGCTCGAGGCCGGCCGCTTCACCAAGCCGACCTTTCGCGGGCTGCGACGTCGAGATCGAGGCGCTCGTGCCCGACGCGACGCGCGCGGAGCTCCAGCGGCTCGGACACCAGCTGCTCGTGGTCCCGCCGCGGCAGTCCAACTTCGGCTGGGGCCAGGCCGTCATGGCCCGCCCCGACGCGCGTCCATTTCGGCGCCTCCGAGCCGCGCCACGACGGGGCGGCCATCCCGGAGAGCCTCACGGATCTTCGGCGCCGCCGCGCTCGGACGCTAGGACGGCCGTGAGCACGATCGCCGCGGCCACGTCCTCTTCGAGCCCGGATCGTGGTCTCGCCGACCTCGATCACGAACGTGGGCAGCCGCTGGAGCAGGTGGAGGCTCACGCCCGGGGCGACCCCTGGGCGGTGAGACGCGCAAGCAGCTCCGGATCGCCCTCGAGACGCGCGACGACGCCGGTCGAGCCCGCGGGCAGCTCGGCGAGGCTGCCGGCGATCGCCGCCGGCTTCGCGGCGCTCCGCCGGAACAGCTTGCGGATGGAGCGCGCGCGGCGCCGCTCTTCGACTCGTCCGGCATCGGTGTAGCCGCAGCGCGGGCAGCTGCGTCGCGCAGCCGCCGATCGCGATCGGGCAGCCGCGCTCTTGCAGGTGTCGCCGCCGGGTTGGTGGCGAGCCCGCACATCGGGCAGGTGAAGGAAGCGGCCGCCGGCGCGGCGCCGGCGAGCGGGAGCGTCGTCACGGTCCCACCCCGATCCCGGTCGCCTGCATGAAGACGCGCGATGAGGCCGCCCGTCGCGAAGGCGAGCGGGAAGATGAAGCGCGGCCATCGCGGCGGCGGTCTTCCAGCCGCGCTCCTTCGCGATCATGAAGACGTTCGCGATGCAGGGGATGAAGAGCGTGATCGTCACCATCGCCACGACGATCTGCACCGTGTCGAGCGCCGCCGCTGCGCGACATGTCGAAGAGCCGCGTCGCCGCGAAGTCGCGGCGCAGGAAACCGATCAGGAACGCGGCCGAGGCCTCCTTCGGCAGGGCCGAGCACGCCGGTCACCATGCGGCTCGCCCGCGCGGATGATCACCCCGAGCAGCTTGCAGCCGGTCGAGCAGGAACAGCACGAAGGTGCCGACCAGGAACGAGCGGCAGCGCCTCGCTTCAGAGTACCACCGACGCGGGCCGCGGTCTTCGAGAGCACGTTCTCGAGCGCGCGGCAGCCGCATCGGCGGCAGCTCGACCACGAAGGCGCCGCGCTCGCCCGGCAGCACCCGCGCGGCCAGCCAGCCGACCGTGATCATCACGGCCGCGAAGCGCCGGAACCAGATCATCCCGGCCGCGAACGGCACCACCGCCAGCATCGCCAGGATCACGCCGAGCTGAGCCGAGCACGGCACCCCGAGCGCGAGCAGCAGCATCGCGAGCAGGCGCTCCTTGCGCGTCGGCAGGATGCGCGTCGTGAGCGTCGCCATCGTGTCGCAGCCGAGGCCGAGCGACCATCGGCAGCACGGCCTTTGCCGTTCAGGCCCATCAGGCGGAACACGCGGTCGGTCATCACCGCGAGCCGCGGCAGGTAGCCCGAGTCCTCGAGCAGCGGCGAAGGCGGTGAAGAAGGTGGAGGATGATCGGCAGCATCGATCGCGAGCCCGTAGGAGAGCTCCCATCGTGATGAGGCTGGCTACTGCCGACGAAGAGGTCGCGCGGCAGGCTCCATGGAACGTAGGCGAACGCCGCCACCGCCCATGGGTCCAGGTACTCTGTGAAGAGCCCCTTCTCCATGAGGTCGACGAGCGTCCCGGCTCCGAAGACGCCCACGAACTCGTAGAGCACCCACAGCACCGCCGCCAGGATCGGCCAGCCTCAGAGCGGGTGCACCGCGAGCCGCCCGAGCCGGCGCGACACGCGTGCCCCGTCGAGAGCCCGTCCGAGGCGAAGCGCTTCGCGAGCGTCCCCGCGTTCTCCGAGCAGCGCCCGTGGTAGCGGGCGTGCAGGCTCGCCGGCTGCTGGCGGTGACGGCGCCTCGCTGGCCGTGAGCATCGCGAGAGCGGGGCCGGTGAGGTCGTCGGGCAAGCGGCCAGTGGTTGCGCGGCACGCGCGCCGACGCGAGCGCTTGCGTCGACGCTCGCGACTCCCGCCCGCGCGTCGCGACCGTCGCCCGGACCGGAATGCCGAGCGCCGCCTCGAGACCCGCGAGGTCGAGCCGGATCCCGCGCGCCTCGGCCTCGTCGTGCATGTTGAGCACGAGCACGGTCCTGACCTCGAGCTGCGCGAGCTGCGCCGTGAGCAGGAGCGCGTGGCGCAGGTTCTGGCGTCGGCCACCTGCACCACGACCGCACACTCGTCGCCGCGCACGGAGCGCACGAGCTCCCAGCTGACGCGCTCGTCCTCGCTCAGCGGCAGCAGCGAGTTGAGGCCGGGCGAATCGATCAGCTCGCCGCCGTCCGCGAGGCGGCCGCGCATGACCTCGACGGTCGTACCCGGGTAGTTGGAGACGGTGGCGCAGCCCCGTGAGGGCGTTGAAGAGGCGCTCTTGCCGACGTTCGGATTGCCGAGCAGCACGACCTTGCGCGGCACCGGGCCCGGCACCGGCTCGCGAGCGTCGGCGGCTCCGCCCGCCGCCGCCACAAGCACCGTCCGTACCGATACTGAAATCCATTTTCAACTTCGGCCTCATAGTCCAGCGCAGGCCCGCGAGGAGCGCCAGAGGCAAATTGCCCGGATTCGGGGGCAGCGTCGCGCCCCGATACGGCTCTGTGTTACCGCTAGTGCGTGGCCCGGTTATCCGCTTACGGCCTGGTCCTGGGAGCCGGACAGCGCCGTGATCGCGAGCCCCGAGACGAAGACGGTCACGGCGCTCACGACGTTGTACCAGAGGAAGGCGAGGGGTGTGAGCCAGGCGACGAGCAGCACCGCCGCCATGCCCGCGCAGGCGCCGTAGAACGCGCCGCGGCGCTCGCGCGCGGGCGTGAGCACGGCGAGCGCGAAGCACCCCCAGGATCGAGCCGTAGAAGTAGGAGCCGAAGCGGTTCACGACCTCGATGGCCGAGCCAGAGCTGCCCGGCCTGCGACGCGACGAGCGCAGGCGAAGACGCCCCCAGAACGCCGTGAAGAGCGCGCGAGACGAGCAGGTCGTGGGCGCGTCCTGCCGTCCTTCCGGACGAAGCGCTTGTAGAAGTCCACCATCGTGGCCGTCGCGAGCGAGTTGAGCTCGCCGGACAGCGCCGACATCGCGGCCGCGAAGATCACCGCCAGGATCAGCCCGCGCGAGGCCGCCGCGGCAGCCGCGAGACCACGTAGCTCGGGAAGATGTAGTTGATGTCGTTGACGGCGCCGGCCGGTGACCGATGGCGGCGAGCATCGCGGGTCGGCTTCTCGCCGCCTCGAGGCGCCGCTCGGCCGCGAGGTAGCCGTCGCGAGCGCGCCGCGACGTCGCCGCGTCGTCCGGCGCGCCCGCGCGAAGGCCTCGGCCGCGCGGTGCCGCGTGCGGCTGCGCTCGCGCGTCGCGCCTGCACGCACGCGCGCGAGCTCCGCGGGTCGGTGCGTTCGCCTCGAGCCGCTGCAGCTCCGCGCGGTTCCACAGCAGCGGCGCCGCGTGGAAGTGGAAGAAGCACGAACACGAGCACGCCCGTGAGCAGGATCAGGAACTGCATCGGCACCTTGAGGAAGCCGTTGAAGAGCAGCGACAGCCGGCTCTCGGTGAGGCTGCGGCCCGACGAGATAGCGCTGGACCTGGCTCTGGTCGCAGCCGAAGTACGACAGCATCAGGAACAGTCCCGCCGATGAGCCCGCTCCAGAGCGTGTAGGGCCGCGTGGGGTCGGTCGCGGTGTCCATCATCTCGAGCCGGCCCGTCGGCCTGCGCGAGCGCGAGCGCGTCGCGGAGCGAGACTGTGGCCGGCAGCTGGCGTGATCGCCACGAAGACGCAGGTGAAGACGCCGAACCAGATGATGCGCCATCTGCGCCGACGTCCGTCCAGATCACCGAGCTTGTTGCCGCCGTAGACGACGTAGAGCGATCGTGGCGCCGCCCATCAGCAGGATCGTGGCCGGCTCGCTCCAGCCGAGGATCGTCGAGAGCACGAGCGAGGCGCGTAGAGCGTGACGCCGACCGAGAGCCCGCGCGAGAGCAGGAACGAGGAGGCTCGTGAGCGTGCGCGTGCGGCGCGTCGAAGCGCTGCTCCAGATACTGCGTACGCGGTGAAGACGCGGGCGCGGTAGAAGAACGGCACCAGCGTCACGCAGCAGGATCACCATCGCGAACGGCAGCCCGAAGTAGACGACGAGGAAGCGCATCCCGTCGTGTAGGCCTGGCCGGTGGTGCCGACGAAGGTGATGGCGCTGATCTGCGTCGCCATCACCGACAGGCCCGACCGCCCACCAGCGCATCTCGCGCGGCCGGCAGGC
>ERZ1370068.9751-contig-8505_pt1 | contig 35938 bp, 54 predicted proteins | sample MGYA00561227_ERZ1370068 | MGnify/ENA primary metagenome ERZ1370068 (study PRJEB38410, sample SAMEA6850437) | metagenome | study: Metagenomic assessment of the ecological functions of the soil: analysis of the soil microbiota associated with the... | reverse complement strand
GCTACGGGCTTGCTTGAAGGGTTTGAAGAAGCTCAGCAGCGTCACACTTTCTGACTCGGCCTAGGCGGGGCGCTTGCCCCGCTCTGCCATGAGAGCGCATCTTCCCCATCCTGAGCGCAAATTTTATGCCCCCAACCTCGTCTCCCTGCCTCGGCCCTCTCGAGTTCTTTGGTCGGGCCAAGACTAGCAACTGGTGATGTCTGGTGGTATGAAGAAGAGCAGAATGATGGAACTATCCTTTGCATCCCATTAACACCAATTCAGGCTCACACCTATGATCTCCGACACCACAGGAGGAAAGCATTCTCCCTCTATTCGGCCTCCAGTTCGCCTTCGACTCCATTAGTCTCTGGGCTTCTCAAGGAGTGTCCTGAGAAAGTATCAATACACTATCCTCGAGGGCTGGATACCTTGCCCTTGAGTCCGTCCATCTCACCTTCGGCCTGCACTATCACAAAGCGATCGGGAGATCTATGACCACAAGCGAGCTGCTGGAGATAGCCATGACGACGCACTTGACGCAAGTGTGGACTATTGCTTACGCGCAACCGCGCAGCGTCTCCCGGACGGCCGCTGGAGGCCGTGGTCCACGATGACCCCAACAGGAACAGACAACTTTGCTCATGAGTGCTTGTCTGGTATCTGGACACCTTCGAGGAGGACGCCGCTCATACGATTTTGCTTGACAGCGGGAAGCCCGCCGTTGAACTCAGCTTTAGGTTTGAGATTCCGATCAAAGTGGGACAGCAACACGCTAGGCTTTGCGGGCACCTAGATCGATTGGCGGAATTTAACTCCTAGATCTGGGCAATGGATCATAAGACTACGAAGTATTCCCTCAAATGATTGGTTCTCTCTTCAACCCAGACAACCAGATGTCATTATACACACTGGCATCGCAGGTAGTCATGAGCAGCTAGTGAAGGGAGTAATAATCTCTGGCGCGCAATCCAGTCAATAGCTCCCGCTTCCAGCGTGGGTTCACCACTCGCCATCGGGAAGAGCAGATGAATGGCTCGAGGAAGCAGGGTGGTATATTAAACTCGGCGAGGCGTATGCTCGCAAATCCTTCTGGCCAAAGAACGACAAGAGTTGTGGTCATTACGGCGGCGTTGTTCTTTTCAGATCCATTTGCAGTTCCGCACCCGCCATGCGTGAGACGCTACTGCAAAGCATCTTTCACGAGGAAGATTTCGGGGATCCACTGGAAACGAGGGGTGATATATGACTATCGCGATCGCAAGCGGTGGTTTACAAATCTCTATACAGAACAATCATCCGGTTGTCTGGCACCTGGCTAGGTGCAGTTGATGGCAAGCGATGGTTATGGGCAGATCGTATCAAACGTCGCCCACTGAAGGCACATCGTGTAGCATATGAACTCTTCAAGGGAGAAATTCCACGAGGCATGCAGGTCATATTCACTCTTGTCATAATCCAACCTGTAAATCCAGATCATCTATCCATAGGTTCTGGCAAAGATAACATGCAGAGCAGTACAGAAGGTTGGTCGTAGACCTAGGACGGAAGATAGCAGTGAGTGAGGAAGTTCTTGAAGAGATTCGTATACTGAAAGCATCAGGATATCAACACTGGGAGATTGCAAATAAAACTGGAGTCTCTGAGAGATACGTGGAGCGAGTAGTCAGTAACCAGCCGGAAAGAAAAACGACAATCCACTACACAATCCCATTGACATCCATTTGCGAACGTGCAACAATGGGCTTTCAGAGGGCTCACCCCATGCCACGCTAACCCCCACCGAGCGCATGATGCTCCTGCTTGTATCGGATAGCGGGATGAGGAAAGACCGGCGCGCTAGCTAGTCTCGCCCGTGCAGGCTACTCCCTTCGCATTCTGGATTTCGACAACGGAACTCAGATCTTGGCTTCGCTACCTCAAGGACGATCCAGATGCTATGTCTCGCGTCTACGTGGAGAGAAATGCACCGATACTTTCAAGAACGTGCAAGGGCAGACTACTGCCCTCGCACCTCTCGTCGCCGTGGACCAAGGCCGTCACTACTGCTCTCAAACTGGAAATGCTGATTACCTTGGACCAGTGTCCTCTTGGACGCCTTCTGATATCCTTGTCATCGACTCCCTCACCCACTGTGGCGAGAGGCCGCAATGCGCTACCACCAGCATCTTAATGGGAAGCTTAGGGATGCATCCTTCGCCTCCCTGACTGGGGGATAGTCCAGACCATGATGAAGGAGCTTCCTTGGGCTACTAAAGGACTCTGAGATTAAGTGCCAGGTCATGTGTAATCACCCACATTGACTGGAGATATAAAGAGATCAGTGGGCGGGAAGGACAATGCTGATGGTGATTGGGAGGAGCTGGAAGCGCGGCTTCCCGAGCGCGCCGGGCAATAAGTTACCTGAGAAAGTAGGCAACTACTTCAACGACGCCCTGCAGGTAGTAACGCACAGGAGCGGCGGCAATGCAGGCGTAAGATCATCTAGTTCCCGTGGTCTCGCCTAGGACTCAAAAGCTCCTAACCCATAGGCGTCGAAGAGAGTATCCAATCGAGTCCGGCCTCGTGGACTATTTCTTCGATGTGCTGGGCTCTCACCCATCTGTAAGAGTAGCTTCAAAGCAACTCTTGAAGAGAGTTGCCGCTCTACCTCCACAGATAAATGAAGCAACAGAATAGAAGGAGGAACTAACTATGGCAGACTTCAAATCGTTGCTATCTCGCAAGAGTAGACGATGCAGAGCGACCTGATGTGCTCCCAGCAGGGACTTATGAAGAGTGGTGATAGATTATCAACCAATTGAGGGCAACACCGGCGGACCGAACTCCCCAGGTTCGCGTCAACGTCAGGCTGACTGCTGCCTCCGAGGGGGTGGAGGACGATGATCTCATCAACGCCAAGGGAAAGCCCATCAAGGTTGCTGACAGGCGGATGCGCCATGACTTCTGGCTGGATGAGGAGAACCAGTGGAAGCTTTCTGAGTTCATCAGAAGTTGTGGAGTTGATACTGCTGGCCGGCAGTTTCGGCGGAAACCCTTCCTGAGGTCGAACAGCGCTCCTGTGTTTATCCAGGTCGACTCAGACCCCGGATAAACAGAAGCGGAACGAAGGATAGCTCTCCCATCATCTACAACAACATCGCGCGGCTCACTGGCCAAGCCGGCGTGATATAGCTCCTACAGAGGTGGCTACGAGCCACCGAAACTGTCCCTTGGGTAACACCAGCCTGAGCTCAGGACAACGGCCGTTGAAAGGCTATCCCTAGAGAGGAGGGTTCTGTGATCCTTTACCTCTCCTCCCGCCACTTGACATCAACTGGTATTGGGAGGCCCCTTTGCTCAGCAATCGCTACCGCAGAGTTCCCTGCGGAGGACATCCACCGTCCAACGGGATCATCGCCAGCACGCACCGACTCTAGATCTCTCTGACCTGCTCCGTCCATTCGCGCTCGGGGGTTATCCAGCCCATCGTCATCACCGATGGGATGGTGTTGATATGTTGGAGGAGCGGCGCTTAGCTGCGTCCATCAAGCTCGGCTTGCAGACATCCCCGCCGGCTTTGCCAGCGAGCTTGACCCAATCGAGCTTCAAATAATAGAGCTGGAGGAGAATCTCAAGCGCAAGGATCTTCCTGGGAGGACCAAACTCGCGCCATCGTGCGCATCCATTAATCTCTACCACGCCTCGACCCTGATTGGACTCCAGAAGCAAACGGCAGATTCCATTGGCCTTGCGATCTCATCAGTTTCTATGATGATCGGAGTTGGCAGTTGCAGCCATCGCTGGGAATGAGGGGATCGCTAAAGCTTCTGGCTGGCGACAGGCCCACAACACCCTCGCGCGCGAGGTGCAGAGGAAAAATGATACCATCCTTGCATACCTCACGGAGTCCATCACCCGCCTAGGCGCTACCGCGCCCGTTCCTGTGGAGTCCATCATCACAGCAGACTTTACGCCAGTGGGCTGCTCTAGCTACGACGGCCCTCAGTTCAACTTCATTCACTGCGACTTCCCCTTCGGTAATTGGCATTCATGGACTCGGACCAAAGTAACGCTGATTCCTATGGCCGGTATGAGGACAGTCCCAATGTCTACTGGGAGCTACTCTGAGTGCTTGGCGGCTAACGGAGGGACCGAATACTTTCCTCTCTCAGCCCACATGATGTTCTGGTTCTCATGAAATACTATTGCGGAGACGAGGGAATTCTTCTCTCCATCGGCTGCCCTGGGAGTGGACCCTCGAGGATTTCCCCTAAGGTCTGGCCGGAAGAGCGATAACAAAGAGCGTATCTGCCCTCATGGATCCCAAGCGGCGGGCCCCCGCCGTGTGTATGCAAACCTTGCTTCATCGCCTCTCGCGGTGATCGCCTCATCGTACGAGACTGTTGCTAATGGTTACGCTGCATCTCTACTGAGCAGAGCCGACCTGGAAGTGAGAAGCCCGAACCGGTTCTTAGACACTTTATGCAAATGTTCGTTGATGAGCACACTCGCTTACTCGATCCTACTTCGTGGCTCTGGCTCTAGTTTACGTGCTGCAGAGACGTCTCTTCATGCATCTTGTTGTTTTCGGGCTAGAAGAATGAAGCCTTCGCGGCAGATGCTCGCCTTGCTCTGCGCAACTTCCGCACTCTGCGAGCGATCTCCAAATGATTTGCACCTATCCGCACTGCGATTGTCGCAGTATCTTTCCCTTCAGGCTAGCCAGCCAAGCTGATGCAACCTGGTGCCCGAGAGCCATTCCAGCAGTGCGGGCGCAAGCCCAGCAAATGAGCGACCCCATCATCGAAGCTATGGCGCGGACGATCTACGAGCACGACACAGATCGAGATGCTTATGACTGGAACTATGCCGGCGAACCCTGAGCGCAATAATAGGCGAGATGTGGCAATCGCTGTCCGCGCTCGTCGTCACGCCGCTGATCCGCGCCGCCATACAAGTTAGAGGCAACGGCGACAGCGGCGAGAGAACTTCATCTCTCTCCAGAGCAGACAGCTATCCTGATCGCCGCCGCCATTCGCACCCTCAAGCAGGAGCCCAACCTATGAACCGCAGGGAGTTTTCTGACGCTGCTTGCAACCCCAGCCATCGTGCCATTCGCGAGGCCTCATGCCGGTGCGCGGCATTATCATGCCGATGGTGCCCTTCGAGAAGTTCGTCATCATGGATCGCCGCTGGGGCATCTACGACAATAGTTTTTGGGCAAAACCTTCTACGGGTGGCACGAAAACGCCGGCATCCACGCCTTGGGCCAAAGTGACCCTCTTCGCTCCCTGCATCCGCGCCTCTGGCCCAGCTAACGCCCGCATAGCATTTGTCGGCGAAGCCTGAGAAGTAGAAGAGCACGTTCGGCCTCCCATTCGTCGGCAAGAGCGGGCAGGTTCACCGCCATGCTGGAAGAAGCAGAAATCAAGGCGCTCTCAGGTGTTACTCGACTCAACGTCCTGTGGACCCGCCCACCTGGCAACAAATTGGAGTCCCTTTGTGTCTCGAAGAAGATCTGCCTGCGGGCTATTCGCTCCCGCCGCTCTCCCTCGGCAAATACTTGCATCCCGATCTCTTACCAGAGCTTGAAAGACTCAAAGAAGAACTTACAGTTCTTAGACCAAATCTATGTGTCGCCCTCGGCAACACAGCCCTTTGGGCTCTTACTGGATCAGCTGCGATCGGAAGTGTTCGAGGAACTATATCGGGATCTATTCTCGTCCTGAGCTTGAGGTCCTCCCCACCTATCATCCCGCTGCGGTTCTTCGTAACTGGGCTTGGAGAGTTTGTTGTCCTACAAGATCTCGCCAAAGGCTAAGCGAGAAGATGGAGTTCATGGAAATACGGAGGACCGCGAGGAGGTCTTAATCAATCCACACTTTGAAGAAACTCTCCTCTGGCTTCTTGACGCCCAGCGCTCTCCCATTCTCTCCTGTGATATAGAGACTGAGAAGCGCCAGATCACACTCCATCGCCTTCGCCACTGACGCCTCAGCAACATCCTCGTCATTCCCTTTTGGAATAAAAAAGAACACTCCGACTGGAGCCACTGGACTGAATTTGAAAGGTGTGTTAGCAATATGGCACCGGATACACGCTTTGTTATCCTCCCATCCCAGGGTGCCTATTCCAGAACGGAATTTTATGACTGCCAATATTTATGGGATGTGCTCATTCCAATGCCCATGGATTCCCCTGAGAAGACACGAGTGATACTGCACCATGCAATGTACCCTCAGGCTTCCCAAGAGCCTGGCCTTCTTAGATAAGCATATACACTAACGACGTTGCATGGGGAAGAAGATGCGTGCCAGGCATGGTTCACACAGACACCAAGCAGGAGGAGTAAATGGCCAGCATTAAAGCTTACTAAAGGCTATGAAGCAATTGTGAGACGGCAAAGACTGCAAGAGACTCAGCGCCTTCTCTGGTATGCTGCTTTACTTCACTCTCCAGTTTACGCTGCTCAGTGCATCACGTAAAGCATGAATGGCACAAGTAGATATATCGTATTCCTGCACCATCAAGTTTTAAGACGTAATGCCATGGGAACTGGAAGGACAGGGAAATAGATCATATCGAAAACAGAAACACTCTCGACTGCCGTGAAGAAAACTTGCGTCTTGTTACCCACTGCTGTCAACATGCAGAACTCTAAAAACATCGCTACAACGGCGAAGATAGCCTTCGACCGAACCCATCTCAGATGGAAAGCCTATCTTGATCGGCCAGGAAAGAATTAGGAGTTAACCTCGGAACTAGTTGGTACTGAAGAAGAAGCTCTTGTTCTTGTGGCAGGCTACTGCAAGAGGAACAATATCAATGACTACGAACGGTCTTACGATTATCGAATCTCCTACGCAGAGTTGGAGCGGAACCGCATCTACCTAGCTCAGAGCAATCCGACATTCTGTATCTCTTGGCGAAGTTCCATTCGCGTCGCATGGCTTCTTCACCTGGGTCTTCGACGACCTGCGATCCGCCAGTCGTAAGTTGGGGATACAACTGGGATATTATTTCTGGCCACATGCGGAGCGAGGTTGTATTTTACGTCGACTACGGAATGAGCAATGGAATGGAGGCGGCGCGCCATCGCCTGGAGAAACACTTCTCTGGCATGAAGACTGCTGTTCGTCGTATTGGAATGAACCCTGATGCCTGAGATCGTTACCACAGAAGCTACCGCCCCACCTCTCTCTGCCCACGACTCTCATCAGGTCTACAACGGGCTGGACGCTGGGATAACCCTTGAAGTCTGGCATCGCTTGCGCGAGGAGCTAGACAGAGGATCCTTCGCTCACACTACGCGAATGAAGAGGCTATCAGAATGCCCTCGCATGCAACGCGGAGCACTCGTATTAACTATGCTTTCGAGCCGGGCTAATGCATGGGGCCTGCATCTCGCCATGATGCGCCGTGGCATTCCTGGTTAATCAGTTCTATCGCTGGGAAGTCATCTGCTCAGCTGGAGCGCCGCATCTCTCAACCTGCAGGACATGCTCAACGAATTTGCTTGCGCAGTATGGAGAGAAGCCGCTTAACGCCAACTCCCACCACCAGCTAAAGCTCTTCTTCTATGGGGCCTATGAAGCTACCGGAGCCAACTACAGCTATGTCAAAGGACAGCGTAAGACCTCCATCAACAAGGAACGCTTTGGAAAAGCTATCCCTATATTTCCATGCAGATCCCATCTGCTCCACCATCATCCGTATCAGGGATCTTGGTCAAAAAGCTGTCCGTGTTGCGGACAGATGTTGACAAGTGACAATCGAATGCGAACCTCCTATAACGTGGCCGGTCCTGAGGACTGGACGGTGGTCAGCAACTCTAACGTCTACGGAGGTGGAACTAATCTACAGAACATTACAGAAGAACTTCGTCGTATCTTTATCGCCGACGAGGGGCTTCAAACTCGCCTACATCGACCTCTGCCCAAGCGGAGTCCCGGTGCCTCGCTTTCCTTTGTTATACTCTGTTCTGGCAGCACTCGCTTATCTGGACGCTTGCGAATCTGGAGATCTACACACGCTGGCAGCAGCGAAATTAATCTGGCCCGGCACTTGGATGGCAACAGGAGAACCAAGCTCATGACCGAATCCCTTGCCGAGCAACCCTTCTACCACGGATTCTCCTATCAGGGACATGGCGAAAGAGGAGGACACGCAAGTAACTATTACGGTAAACCCTTTCACCATTTCTCGGCATCTCAAAGTTCCACAACAGCTCATTGAATCCTTCCAATCTCAGTATTTCGATGCATTCCCTGAACTTCGAGAATACCACAAGTAGTGGTGCTCGTGAGCTGCAACTTCGCGGTCAGATCTCTACCCCCTTACTTACCACCAGACACTTCTTTGGGAGAGTAAATGATGACAGCACCCTACGGGAAGCAATTGCTCATGTTCCCTCAACACATGGTTGGAGTACTCCTCAACCTTGCTCTCTGGAGAATCTGGTATCATCTTGATACTGGGCGAACCTCCAGGGTGCAGATTCTCGCTCAAGTTCACGACGCGGTCCTCTTGCCAGTACAGGGAAGAAGAAGAGGAAACTATCTCTAGTCTCGTCCTCCCCTTAATGGCCACCCCTCTCACCTTTGCAGGGCGCACCATGACCATCCTCAGATATACCTAGTTGGATGGAATTGGGCCAAATACTACGACGAGGGAAGGCGGCGGAAGATGCCAGAGAGGAAGAAAACCCAAACCTCTCAATCTTGATGGGATCAGAGGGCTCCTAGGCTCCGACTCGCGCTCACGCCGCGAAGACCCGTCGGCTCGGGGACTGGATCGACTCATTTCTTGAGCTGACCGCAGACGCTCCCTCTCCCCTCGCTTCCGGCTCTGGGCGGGGATCACCGCGATCTCAGCAGCGGCCGGGCGCCTTTGGACGCGCACTGGCAAGAGCTGGCAGACGGAGTTCGATGTCTTTCCCTCTCTTTACACCCTTCTAGTCGCTCCCCCTGCAATAGGTAAAGGTTTTGCGATCAATCCAGTTGAGAAGATCTGGCACACTGCGAAGGGCACTATCACGGGAGGCTCAGAGGTCGCCCCACGCTCTATGACCAAAGCGAGTGCTTGTAGATGAGATGGCAAAGGCCCAGCGCCATATCCCCTGAATAAGTTCGCCGGAACAGAAGCCCTCTCAATAGAATTTCTTGAGTATAGCTCCCCTAGCAATCCTGGCCGAAGAGCTTAGGTGTCATGATTAGCACTCATGATCTGGACTTTCTCAGCCTTCTAACTGAGGATATATAATTCCAAAGCAGTTTATAGCGAGACCAGACGCACCAATAAGCTATCTGTGGAAGTATTCAACCCCCAGATAACGTTCTTAGGTTGGGACTCAGCCCGCATTCCCCTAAGCGTCAATTTTGCCAGAGGCGTGGGAATGGGCGCTATAGGTCGCATCATCATGATATACTCTGGGTAGGCGTAAAGAAGAGGCTCTTTCCAGAAGACGACCTCGTTGACAACTATAGTCACAATGAAGTTCCGCACCATGCAGGAAGTGTAGTCAGCGACTTCTCGCAGATACTTGATCTCTATGGGAAATGGCGTGGAGCCCAGGGGCTCGGCGGGCCGTAGTCGAGTGGACCGAAGCCGGTATGCCTCCAGCTCCCACCCACTCAAGCTAGTCCACTACTGCGGCCGGAGAGACTTGCATGTAATTAAGCTCTCAATGATATCATCCCTCTCACGAGGCAACTCTCTAGTAGTCCAAGAGGGAGGACTTCCGGAGAGCGCGCAAGGCTGGATGCTCGAAGCCGAAGAACACATGCCAGAACGTGTTCCGCGAGATGACTGGGAAGAGCGACGGCGGAGTTGATTAAAGCCCTGAACTTCTACATGTTCAGCGTTTGGATGCGGAATGGCCAGAAGCCCATGCATGAGTCCTATTTGATTAATTTCCTGATAACTCGCACCACCTCCAGATCGGATTGAGCGCATCATCTCGATGGCTGAGCGGGCGAACATCATAGCCCGGAAGCTGGCACTAATCTCTGGTTCCCTCGCCGAGCAGACGAGCATGGACAAGATTGATTAAATTGCACCTCTAGATACCAACTCAGAGTCACTCCAGAGCACGCGGCACTATGGTAAGACTTTCAATATAAAATGTCGCGAGTAACTAACAGCATTATTTCCAGTGCCGGCAAAGCGAACCTCCGTCTGAGTTGGCAGGAGATAGCATTGTTGCTATTATCAACTGCACCACCATTCACTGACATGGAGCAAGCGTGTAGGCTTTGCTCTTACCGCCACTCCAGTCGAAGCGTTTGCTACAAGTGTTGGACCAATTATAAGACCGAAACCTGGAGTTCCACCAACATCGTTAGCACCCACCGCACTGTATTGTTTGCAACAAAACCGTGGAACTCGTTCAGTGTGCCATCTGTCACAACGACAAGCATATCGGTTCATAGTCCGGGATAGGTGTCGAAAAACGACACTGGATAGAATACTCACTTCCTCAGCGCTGGGATAGCAGAAGCAGGAATGTAACATTATCTGCGTTCTCCGTAGCACCGTTGTTCCATATGTAGGAATCAACGAGCTAGGCAACCGTCCCAATCTCAGGCTGTGCGTTGGAGACCGTTCCGCTTACCGTGAGAGTGAGTGAGCCGGCGAGTGGGTGTGAAAGTAAGACTTACTCTATTAGCCGCACCAGTGCCGACCAAAGGACCAGCGGTTGAAGCACCAGACAACGTGATTGTGCCAGTGCCCCAGAAGCTGAGCGTATGTGCAACCGCTGTGACCGTGACGCTCTGCGTAGAGCGCGGTGTTGTTGAGCAACAAATTCGTCGCCGCTTGCTCAACCAGCATTCCTCTCGGCGCGTGCATGGTTGGATGATAATCAATCGCTGCACCATAGCGGGCAACAGTGGTAGTGGGAAGATAGATAGTAGGCGTGATGCCTCTATTAAGCTGCGCTTCACTAGGCATAAAATCCATCACCTACCGTCCCCGCTGTCATGCTGCCTTGTCCATCTGCGGACTGAAAAATACAGGTGCATAGAGTATTTCCCGTTGTGCTAGGTCCAAGTTATTGTGCAATAATAGCCGCCAGCAGCCGCGGGTCACTAGATAGTATGAGCAACCGCAATAGTGCCTATGGTCCCATTAGCCAGGTTAAAATATGTCTTATTGGCACCAGTGTTGAGATGGTCAATAGATATCCAGCTAACTTCTGCTGCCTTAAGCCATATTCTGTAAAGTATCTGTCTCGCCAGTGATGATAGCTGTATTTGCCCCTTAGAGTGTAAATGTTGTGCCAGCACCTGTAAGATTTCTACCAAGTTTATCAGCCGTCTACAGTTCCATTCGGGGCCGTAGTAGCATTTGCTAGTTACCGTATTATTACCTTTAATCCAGTTAGCTGTCTCAAACGCTTCCGGACTGCGCAAGCATATTATGCGGGGACCAGACTCGGTTCCCAACTATATCATAGACCATTTTAGGCGACGCGCCTGTATTGCTGTAAAACCATTCACTGTAGACTTCACTACACTGCCTGCTGTTTTCACAACCACCCGCTCAGCATTCACCGGCCATGTCGAAGTCTCTGGCAAACCCATCTTGTCTCTTGCGCCAACTAACCCAGCACCACCAATTCCTACCACAGGGCCTTTTGCGTTACTCGTCGCCGAGACGCTTACAGCTCCCCTTAATCGCTATCGTCACAAGTTATCATCGCCCCAGCATCTTGGAACAACTATAGATAATTTATACCAGTGGCTCCAACGATCACAACCCCATTCTTCTTCCACTGATAGGCAATGCTACTAGGGAATTGAGCCAGACGCCTGGAATAGTTACAGTTAATACCCTGACCCAACCGCCCGCAGTTCCACTTACCACCGGAGGAGATGTGTTGACAGGAAGCTTCTTCTTCTTCTTCCTCATCCTGCCTTGGATTCTACCCCTCACCATGAGCATTTTGGCATCCTCCTGATGGGCTTGTTCACTTTTCGAACATGCCCGATGAGGCCGCTTCACGGCCTAACTACTGTCCCAACACATTCCTCATCGGAGCGAGTTGCTGCGGCGAGAACGTTCTCTCCAGCAGTGGCTGGGCTTGAAGTTCATTCCGGCGCATCGCACTGGAGTATACTCTACTCGGATCTATCCCCACTTGGCGGCCTGACGGGCCGCCATAAGCTTGCCGTGGGGTCCCTTTGCTGCATCGCCTCAAACATGGCGCGGCCCAGCATTTGCACCGCGTCATCCATCGCAACCCGCTTCTCGCCTACAGCTCATCGGCGACCGCCATAGCCTTGTCGATTTCCGGCCCATTCAGTTTCATTCCATACAGCACCCTTATAGTGAGCGAAACATCACCGACGATAGGGTATCCACTCACCATACTTCTTATCACATCTTGCCAGAGAACGCACTAATAGTCCTCGCCACCGTGCTTGGCGCCAACGCTCTCACTATCGCATCCCTCACGGCGATAGAAGAGCGCTGGATGCTGGCCCATAACTTGCCAGTTATCGAACGCTAGCCCGCGGCCTGCGGCATCAGCGCCCGCATTCTATCGAGATGTCACTACACTCCCACATCATAGAAGCATCGCGCTGGGGATTGGCCAGCGGGCTTGTGCTTTGGCCAGAGGAACTTATTCCAGTCAATGCTGCCGGCAGCCCGAACATCAGCGCATCAGCCGGATCCTTTTGGTTTAGATTATCATAGGTGGCTTTTGCAAACATACTCTTATCGGTGAAGGCCTTGGAGAAGCCGTCAGCCGCTCAGATAAAGCGGCGTTGCTGCTCACCCCACTCCATAAGCAGCCGTGCCGGCCGTCTACAGCCAGGCTAACGGCGCCACATTCCCTTGTAGCGCTTTGCCCCGTATGCTCCAGCATCGCCATCATGTGGTTCATCATCCAGGTCTTAAAGAGATCCGTTGCGCTACCTAGTGGGGTAGTGAATATCCCAGGCCTATCAGCAGTGGTGTAGCCAAACATAGTCTTCTCAGTGAACTCCTTCGCAAACTGATAAAGCCTCTCCTCATCTACTAGTCCCACCACATCCCGGCCCATGATCCAACCAGAGGTGAAGGCATGGACCCTGCTTAGTCTCTCACATTCGCAGGCAGCCAGATCGCCAGCTCCTTCAGCCAGTGCAAACCCTCCGGGGCTAGGGCCAGCGTTGCCCGGAGATCCCTTCACTCTTGTGGCATTGAGCCCCTATCATCCCTCAGCCACTCTAGGCTGAGTCACCGCCTCCACCCCGCTCCATTAATCCCCCTATGCAGCATCACATCCGTTCCCCATCTCGCGGAAGCTATTTACTAGGAAACTTAACTGGAGGAGAAGGCAGCCAAGGGTCCTACCGGACCCCTAGTTCCCCAGCAAGATAGAAGCTATAATGATCCAGATTGCGTGCCGTTGCTCCTTATCACCATCGCCATTTCTGGTATCACAGTATTCATGAATGAGAACACTGTCATGATGGTTTGCGCTATGTTGCCCATCCCCAGGTGCCATACAGCCATACCAGAATTCGTAGCCGTCACTATCTGGCTCGCGCTATTTGGCCCAATACTCGGCGCCAGATGGCGATCTAACCACTTATTCTGTTGTCTAGTCCAGGGGCTTTGCTCCTTCCAGCGCGCGCAAGCGCGCATCAAATGTGTTAAACATCCCCGGATCAATCTCTCTTGCAGCACCGCTAGCGGCTGCGTCAGTATATCCTTCTCTGTTTGCTCGATCTGCCACCTCAGCTTTTATTATAAGCCTTTTGAAAGTCGTTAATCAGCTCTTTCTCATCCACCGGCTCATAGTCCCACTTGAACCCCCTCAACTTCCTGTGGATTTCCTCGCGCGCCCATAGTTGACTTAATTTCTACCCCGAGGAGACAGTCTGCGCAATCCCACCCTTCCGGCAGCCGGCTTATATCCATCTGTTCAGCGATGTGCAGGTTTGGATCTTCCTTAACTAGCCGATCGGCTAGCGCCTGCGCCCCTTCTTAGTTCGACCTGGCAACTACCGTCACCACTCGTCCACTCGCATCCAGCGTTATGAGATTCTCGGATCTCCATCCCAATTATGTGGAAGCCCTAGATCTCCCCAGCTTTGCCTTGCATTATATTTCTCTCCGAGGCCCGCAGCTATTCGCCGCATCAACCTCTACTTTCGTAGCTGCTGATTCTAGTTGCAGCCCCGCCTCTTGCCACCGCAGGGCTTATCTTCCCACTCGCAACGTGCTCTTGGTAGGTAGCGGATCAATGAGATTATTCCTCAGCCACATCAGCTCCTTGCTTCGCGCCTCGATCCAGCGGCTTCAACGCCGCGGTAACTGAGGGCACCGTCTGATCTATCTCCAGGCGCAATCACGCCTCTCTATAAAGAGGTTATGTTTCCCTCGCAGGGTCTCCCCATATATCAGCTTATGCGTCATAGCATCAGCTAAGTCGTAGCCGAACTTGGAGACCTTGTGGATCTTGTTAGCCAGCCTGTTCTTCTTGAACTGCTCAGTGACTGGCTTAATATAATCCCTAAAGGCTTCCCCAACCTCTCACAAACTCGTGGTCCTTGAGGTTTAGTCCCTTCGGCAACAGCGCCGCGATCCGCCCAGGCTTCGCCAGCTCCGGCGCAATCTCTGTAGGAAACTGTTCGTCAAACGCCCTCATCGCATTGCTTAGCCCTCCACCATCCTCCAGTGCCTTGGCGCCTTTGTGCCAGGAGTTGGTTTCAATCACCTTATCTGTGAACTTGAGATGTTTTGGAAGATACAGCCCTGGTTGATCGGTCTTAAACAGCACCCAGCGATCATCAACCTTTCCCTCTTGAATTTCCCTCTAGTCTTTCGCGCGAGGATATAGAGGCCCATTCTCTTCTTTCGCCATGAGCCAGCCAAATCCCAGGCTTTGCATCCCCTCCCTCAGCTGTTTATCAACCGCCGCAGCTCGCGTGGCAGCATAGTTTTTCTCCAACTGCCGATCTGCGAACTTCTGCAGCTGCTTTCTGGCGTGATCTTTCCCGCCATCATCAGCTTTAATTGATTCTGACAGCTCCGCCACTTTAGCCGCTGTCTCTTCCAGTTGGCTCAAACGTAATCTCCCTGAAGTAGCGCCCGGTCTCGGCAAACCCGGGTTTTAGTCCATTCCATTGCGCCGCATCCTACAACTTTTATCATCCGGGAAGCCTCTCTTATCCCCCACTCCAAACATGCGCTTTTTCGTCACCCCACTTTGCCTTGTCACCTCAAAGAGGCTCCCAGAGTGCGGGTGAGCGCAGGATTATTATTAACTTCGCTAACATATTGCTTCGGCTTTGCAGTCTCCATTCTTGCAATCTCATCCAGGCGCTTCAGTTTATTAACCGCCGCACCACTCTCTGCTGGCGTTAGCGTTGTCCCCGCCACCAGCTCCTTCAGCTTTCTAATTTGCAGCGGCGGTGGCAGCGCCAGATCCAGCCCAGGGATCGCTTGTAGGCTGGTTCGCCGGCCTGCAGGCCGACACCCCATGAAACACCCCTCCAAGGCCGGCGCTCAGCGTGAGATCCAGCAGTGCCTGCCCTGTCATATCCGCGAAGCCTAGCCTTGCGCTTGAGGCAGCATCTGGCTTAGCCCCACTCGACCGACCTCAAAGGGGAGTAGCGTCGTCGCCTCCTCGCCGCGCCAACCAGGTAGGGGCTCTCTTCTCAATATTCCCAATAGTATTAACTACATCCGCAATCCTCTTAACTTTCTTCGCAGTGGCGAACCAACTCAGGTATGGAATCGACCCCGCAGCAAAGCTGCTTACAAAGCCCCATTGCAGGATTATCTTGGCGGAACTCATCAGCGCCAGGAATGGTGTAGCCAGCTGGCTCTGTAATCCCACTTGCGGCACTAATTCCCAGCCCCTGGAGATAGCTAACAACTGGACTCTTCCACTCCGCCGGCGCAGCTACTCCTTGCGGCAATATACCGGGCGCGCTTTGCTGCGGCGCGCTTTGCACACCTTGTTGCAGCAATCTCCAGGGATTCATTAGCCACCCTACTGGCAACCACCTTGCCCTTCCTGCATGTATCTCAAAGCCCTCTATTCCCTGCCAAAGCAGCCTCGCAATCCAGCTCACATCCCCGTAGTAGTGATCTGATCCCAGATAGCTTCTGCTAACGCCTGACTCCTGTGCAGCCGCTCTTTGCTTCGGCCCTATGATCTGCTGCGCCTCCACCTGTCCCGTAGCCGACTGCAACTGCCGTATCATACCAGTCGGGAAATACCGACTTCTCCATACCCACCCGCAAGTATCGCATTCATGATATTCTGTCTAGCACCTATCTCATTATGATTATCCCAGTCAATGTCAAACTGCAGCATCAAACATCGCCTCGGGGCCGTATAGGTCCCTTCAGCGCAGCATCATGTTGGCGGAACTCATTATTGTTACTTGCACCACTACTATCAAACCGCTCCGATGATATGCGGGCGCTGACCTGGAAGCGTCTCAATAATCCCCTGGGCAGATTTATCATAGGTTGGCTGCTGTGCCAGCCTCCCACGCTCGAGAAACTCGCTCAGCCGTCCCCTGTTCCTTTGATCAACCTCGAAGCCACTTCTCCTATTAGCCTCCTGCGTGCCATAGGTTTGGACGTTTTGCTGATATTGCGCCAGCTGATCAGCGGCGTCATTCTGCAATTGTATCTGGCTCTTCTGAGTCTCATAGTCGGCTTGCGTGCGGGCTTGATCCCCGCGTAGCGACCGCGATCCATCGAGTATTGTTGTATCGCTTGCTTAAAGGCCTCGTTCTCTTGCCTCAGGCTTGCTCACTTCCCGCAGCTCTCCCTGCTGCCGCTCCAGCACCCCAGCCGGCAATCAACCTTCCAGTTCCACCGGGCCCCTCGTATCCACATCAGCATTGGCCTTGCTTACCCCAGCCAGCAACTGATTAAACATCATCCGACGTTGGGCACCACTATCAGGTGCCTGGGCCTACCCTTGCTTCGAAGAACCTATTCTGCTCTTCGAAGTCCGGGCCAGGGGAATATTCTGATCCACTGGATTGGGGATCTCCGGCTTGTAGCCTTCTTGATACGGCTGCTCTTCCACCGGCAGCCCTCTCCTGCCCCATCCCACTCAGCACAGCATTCGCATACTCTTGGCCAGAGGTTCCAAAGATATCCTCACTGTAGGCGCCCTCACTCAACGGCTGCCCTGTCAACCAGATACTTGCTGCATCCGCCACTAGTGCGAGTTTGTAGTATCCGGCTCCATCTTGAACCTGAAGAGATCGTGCTGGAGTTGTGGATGGTTCAGAAACTCCTCCTCTAGTCACAGGCCGACCAAACGCCTCCTGGGACCAGCTTGGCACAGATTGCTTTCCATTATGCCGAACTGCCCTTAGTGCCTGATCCTGTGTCGGCTGGCCGTGGGACTGTATGTGTGATTAGTGGGCCGAGAGCTATGATACGGATCTTCCCTTCCACCAGTCTCTTGATTACCAAAAACCACTTCCGCACGATCCAGCGCTGCGGGTTATTGTCTCAACCGCTCTTCGGCACCTTGCGGGGCGCGTGGCGCTGGTGCAGCCGGGCTGTGCAGTGGCCTTCCTCCAGGGGCGCGAGGCGCCGCAGTCCCTGCATAGCCCCCTGGCGTCTGTGGGCGCTGAAACGGCTCTGGCTTTGTGGTATATGGCTGGCCATGGGTATACCGTGGTATCTGGTATGTTAGTTTCTTCTCTTCCTTCCACCGCCGGGGCAGCTTCTTCCTTCTTCGTTGTACGGCCTCCTCAGCCTGTTGGCCCTCGCTTGTAGTGGCCATGTGGTAGCCTTGCTTCAGGGTATCCCACATCTGGCCTGTGCATCCGCCAGCTCCCGCTATCCCCCCAGCAGCATTAACAATCGCTCTCGGCAATTACTGCCAATATAGTCTGAAGCTGGCTTACTATAAGTATCGCCAGCAACTGACCCATACCTTGGATTGGGAGCGCCAAAGAACGGTGCAAATGCACCAATTTGCGGCACGGCATTGCCCCAGCTGGTAGCAAAATCAGCCCCTGGAGGCCTATCATTTATATTTGGAAAGAGCGCAGTAGCTTGACCCTTCTTTAGCAGCATTAAATGCCTCCAGCAGGGTTTGCCCTCCGGTAATCACCGGCGAAGTTAGTGAGGCCATAGGAGGAGGTGCCAACGTTCCTCGGCGATCGCACTTGAGGCGCTGGCGCTGGCGCTGGCGCTTGCGTCGGCTCTGCGGATAGATTAGCTGGAGCGGGCGCTCGGTAGTGGCGCTGCTGGCGCCCTGGCTAACCATAGGAGCCTGCGGCATCGAAATCGGGCTAGCAAGCCCGGAGGAAAACCCTCTCACTGGCTCTGGCATTGGCACTGGCGCTTGCGCCCTATTCGGCAGCACCCCAGGCCCGCTTTCGCGGAACGGCCAGGTGCCAGGAAGCGATTGCAGCAGGCTGGATAGCCCTTGCGCCCTTCATGCGGCCCTAAAGGGAAGAACCACAACGCGGAAGATTCAGCCTCTGCTGCTGTTTGCTTTTAGTATCGCCAGCCCGTCTTGTCTTGCCATCTTGCTATCCCCTTCTAGCCCAAGAGGCCCGCTACACCACCGAGTATCCCACCCACAATAGTCTCGGCCCACCACCCACAGTCCCACCTAGCGCAGCCCCACCTACGGCACCCTGCAGCGCGCTCCCCAGTGGATTCTTCTGCTTGCTTGGATCAGTAGTTGTATCCGCGTGAACCCACCCCTGTCATGATTGACATATACTCTGCTCGCCTCCTCCAGGGAGCTTTATTCGCATCCTCGGAAATGCGCGATCGCATTATCCAGTTCCATTTGCTCCAACTGGCGCAACATCCCCATTTGCTTGGAATAGTTTACCCCTCTCAAACTCCACCATCTCAGCCGCCCTAGCAGCCGACCCCAGCGGGGTTGAAGGGCCCGCTCTCTCACATAGTTCTCATAGTATACTCCGGTGGTGGCTCGCAGCGCCTCGCGGGAGAACCCCTCCAGCGCTCGATCAATAACAATATCCGCAGCAGTTCCACTATAAGCACCACTCCGCACCGCAATATCCAGCACTCTGAGGTAGCACATCCTCCAGCAGTGCGGATTCTGCTTTCCCACCGCGACATTTACGCTATTTAGCAGTATCGGGTTGGTCTCTGGCTCAAGAAACTCCCTGTTACTGTTCTCAGACCCATGGTCCCTAATTCTCTCTGAGTCCCCCGACATCTGCTCCTGGCAGCAAACACCACTTGATCCCGCGCCAGGATATCAAATGTGTTCTCTCCAGCGATGAATTCCCTTGGATAGGATTGCGATCAGTGAGATCATAGGCCGTACTGGCGAGCCATACCGCCCTGCGAAATGAGGTTTGGCGTCCTTCCAGGGCTCAATCCTGCTAAACATCCGCATCGCCAGAAGAGCTACCCCATAGTATCGGGCGTCGAGGCTCTCTTCAATCTGCTCTTTAAGCCAGTTCCTGCTGAGCATCTGGCACCTCCTTCATGAAGACGCCCGCCACTAGCGGCAATCCAGCTTCCTCCAGCCACTTCACCATTCCAGGGGCGTTGCGCCCAACCCGTGATTGAATTGCAGCCTCTGGATCGCGCCAGCTCGAAGAGCAGCTCAGTTAATTCCTTCGGTTTCTTTACAAACCCTGTTCCACCGATCCCCTCAACATATAATGTTCTTCCTCCACGAGCAGTGCTTAGCACTTTAGTAATCAAAAATCCCTCTCTCATCCCCTTCACTAACTCGCCACAATTGAAACAGCTCTTTAATTGCACCTCCTTCCACAATCTCAGCAGCACTCCTTTTATTATAGGTCCCACTTGGAGAACTTGATGAGATCTAGTTTATCCTCCTCATTCATCTCTTGTGGTAGCACTCTCACAATCTCTATCATGCAAGGGCTCGGATTATCAGCGTGATTATCACCCCTCGGTATAAACATCTCCTGGCTTGGCACCCGGAAGTATCCTGAGGATCACCCTTGCATTCTATTATCTTTCAGCAGCCGAAGAGCACTGGAAAGCTCCATCCCATCGTAGCACTTTCCATCGCAGGCCAGGCCAGCCATATCTAGGCACTGGGAGGCTTTTAGTTGCGCCACCCGTGCCGACACCACCGACCTGATTGGCATCCCCTATCATTGGAATATATCCCCTGCGATGTTACCCGTCACCAGTATCTGGCTCACGCTCAAAGCTCTCAGCTTCATCAGTGGAGAACTCGATAGTGAGAAACACCGCCGCCCGCATTAGAAAAGGTGCTAGTCTGCATCGGACCCTCGTAGACCCAGCTTGGCACTCCATTGAGCGGGTATTATGCAGCCCAGCCGCATCTTCACATCAGGACTGAATTTCCCCACTATTCGAAGTTATCAAAATACTGAACCTGCAGCGCATTCTTGCGTCAAGCGGTTTTAGTTCGAACAAAACATTTTGCATTGGCGCTTCCACGCGCCATATGCCACTCCACCCAGCGTGCCAAGAAGTGGGTATTCAAATACATCTTCTAGGGGCCGTTGCGTAAATTGGCAGCTATATCTAGTGAAGGCACCGTTTGTATACTTGAAGGCAATTCCATGTTGCACTCCATCCACTCCAGGGTAGGTCCACATAATCCTTGGAATTTTTCATTGTGCCAGCCAAAGACTTCTCTCTCTGTTTACCCAGTCTACGCGGGATTCCAGGTAGCCGTGTGAAAGCAGGAGTGTCGATGTATTGGAGCCTATTCCGTCAGTGACGAAGAAGCCATTCCGATTTAGTCCATAGTTCTTGAACCCCGCCTCCACAACACTCCGCGAGCTGATTGCCCCAATCCCATTAACTGGCTCCCGATTCCCCAAACCAAACTCCCGCCCCCGCATACTTCACCAGGCGCATCGCATCTACGCTTATACAGTGCCACTCCATCACCGCAGGGCCGCATGCATAGCGCGTTAGATCCCCATGTCGCGAAGCTGCAGCTACCAGCCGTGGATTGGGCGACTTGCAGTGAAGTTTGTCGGATCTCTCACATCCTGGCCAGTGCAGCGCCGTTCCATTGCCGCTCAGCAGCAGGTGATGCTTGAACCTTAGTCCAAAGTCTACATCAGCCCCCCACGCCGGGCACTGGCTCCATCGCGCCTCATTGCGCCAGCAACCACAGGCCATTAGCCGCAACAAACAGCCAGTTCCCATAGGGTATTAGATCGGCGGGGACTGCAGTTTGGCCGATGAAATAAGGAAACCCAGCTCCATCCCAGCCGAAGATCGCATTATCATCGCACTGGTAGTAGACCCCTTTTTATTAGCCATACAAGGCTTGTTCAACTCGGATTACTTTCTTCCCAATAGTAAGTATGTGATCTGCCCCGATCGCCTTCCTCAACACCTAGGATTGCGAAAAGCTACATTCTCCCCATCGAACCAGAATGGCACGCTCTCAGGATGCCTGATGGGTGCTAGCCCTGCCTCCATCACCCCCACCAGGCCAGCATTGATTAAAGTGACTATACTCGACATTCTTCATGGCCTCTCAGAGGAGTTCACCGCCGCCCCAATTGCACCATATCACCAACCATATACAGCTCCGGCGACGCCAAAGCTATTTGGCACATCATACATTCCCTTGATAGCGGCCACCGCAGCACTCACATTGGGGAACAGCCTGCCAGTAGTCCCACCCCAATAGTCCATCTGAGCCAGCGGACCTCCTTCTAGTTCATTCTCATCCTGCAGGCGCCGCACACTCCCTATCGCCTCATCTCGCAGCAGTTTCCACCCTGCATCTCTTCCTGCTTGCGGACGCTAGGTCACAGATTGCAGCAGCACTTGGTGCTTGATCAGATCATCCGCGATATCAAGTATCGGGTGAGTCTGCGAGCTCTACAGTTGGCCACTCGGTGAATAGGCGATATGCAGCATCAGCGGATAGGCAGTTGTAGTCTCTGTGATTCCAGGCGGGGATACTTGCTCCTCAAAGAATATCTCTCGTCCCAGCTTGTCGATAGCCATTCGGGATCACAGAGATATTGCGGCCAATGGAGTTTACGTTAATGGGCTCAGCGGGATCATCCCGCCATCCTGGCCGAAGTAGCCCAGAGCTTCTATTCGCTTTAGCGGGATTAGGTGGATCTTCTGCTCCAAAGTCGAAGAACTTGGAACCTGGCTCTTGCAGCAGGAAGAAACTCACCTTCATATAGTCAAAGGTGATCTCGCGTTCCAGGAAGCGGAGGGCACTTCGGGACCAGATGGGGATTGAAGTATCTACCGCTGTTCCACGCGCGATAACGGTGCGCAAGTCGTCGTAGAATTCAGCCACTGTCATAGGCATCTGGGCTACCTTAATGGTTAGATGGGTATATTCGATTGGTGAATATACCCATCAGGTTTGCAACGATAGCACTTCGACTACGGAGGATCTTCCGCCCCAGAGATAATCCCCGTCCAGATGAAATGATAGCTGGGATGGTGCAATTCCACTCCCATCTCAGTGAGATAGCCGAATTTCATCCCGTCGAGACCTACATGGGGTGGAGATCCTTCTCATAGCGCATATCATCACGCCAGTGAAGTGCCGGTAGATGAACTCGCCCATATCTAGGTATATAGGCGTTGTTGGCCTTGAGGTGAAGCTGGTGCCACCATTGGTGCCACCTCTCATGTCATTGAACAGCGGGTGGGTTTTAATCACCAGCTCACCAAAGGACTCACCAGGCGACTCACTCTCATCCCATACTCCTTCTCCCCACCGGAGAGATTGTAGACGGAGTTCCTGCGGGCAACCTGATTGATCGCTCAGCATAACGGCGTTGCTGGTAAACATCATCTTCTCTGAGCCACCACGACGGAACACCAGTTCCATTGCGTATTCTACCCAGTTCATGTTGATGATGCCTGGAGCAGTCAGCACCACTCCCCCACCAGTTACCGCGGGGATCACATTCGCCGGGGCTCCGTTGATAATCTGGGCCTCGACCCCGTCAGTCGTGCGGTAGGGCTGGAGTTCTTGGTGCCAGTGGACTTCTTCGAGAACCAGAGAGCGCGCTCAATATCCGTGCTGTGGATTTCGAGACACTCCCGCTTTGCGCCTTAACTTGATCCCCGGTGCGGAGCTTCGTTTTGCTCGCCGTGCGGGTCATCTCCAGCGTATTGCGGAAGATCTGGGTGTAGTTATACACCTCGTTCGGATCGTAGTTCACACCGCTTGGCGCAGAGATCCCTCCTCATACGCTGAGCCGATGACGGTCATGTAGAAGTTGGTGCCAGCTACACCTGCGTCGATCGCAGTCCCGCTAGTCCCCGCCTGACCTCCTCGTCACCACCAGTCCAGTAGCTATCAGTCGGATCAGAGGTCACAACGACAATCTCACCACTGCCTTCAATCAGCAGCATGTCCCCCATCTTGACAATGAAGGCACTCTTAAAGGTGGCATCAATTGTGATTGCAGTGGCGCCGGCGCTCAGCGCGCCGGTGAATTTCAGCCTGCGGTTGTCGAAGTTCTTCTGCCACCAGTGGAACACCGGGTCATCTGTGCTTTCGACTTCATCAGGCTGGTTAGCGCGAAGAGTGGCGCAGTGCCATTTGGATACTCTCGCAAGATGGCTTGCCGCCAGTTCTTCTGGCCGCTCATTGGTAACAAAGTTTGCAGTATGACGGAATCCCAGGATAGGCATCTCATTTGTCTCTTTAGCGACCCCTTTGGGTCGCCAAACCAGGTTGTAGCCAAAAACGTCCCAGATTTCCTGTGTCTCCTGATTTGGCGCTCTACGTTCATTTCCACCCTTAGCATCACCGCCAGCAGCAAACTGAGGCCGCTTTGGGGCCCTTTGGGCCCTTGCGGTTGCTGTTGTTGCCGCCCTGGCACCTGAAAGCCCATTGCTTCATAGACTCTTCTTGCCCAGAGCTTCCCGAAACTGCTCATTCCACTATGAGGTTTCGGTTCCCCGCATTCCACTGCTCGATGGCTAGGGCCTTCGCCTCATTAGCTATAAAGCCCATCATCTGCGGCGTTGGCTTCAGCCCGGTAAAGCGGCCAAAGAAGTCCTGCGCCGCTCTCTAGTTGCTCATTTTGCTCCACAGATAGCCGCTGGTGCATCTGTGGAATAGCAGCCACCATCCTTTGCTGGGCAGTTTGCTGCTCCGCCGTCACGTCGTTGTAGATGGTGTTAGCGAGCCCATTAATCAGCGCCGCTAACCCAAGGGCCTGCTCCTCGGGATCCTCACTATGGATTACAGCCTTTAGGATTTGCTGCGGATCTCGAGGTTATAGCGTGGAGCTTGCTTTTGCGGCGCTTGTGGTTGCTGCGGTATAGTGTAGCGGGGTTGTTGACTTGTTGCTAGAGTTTGATTAATCCTTGCCAATTCACGAAGTACAGGATCATCAGTCGGCTTCGCCGACTGATCTGCCGGTGGTTTCTGCTGGTTGGTGGGAGGAAGAGCATCTCCCGCAGCTTCTACTTGTCCGGTTCGTCCGCAGGCTTAGCGGTGCCTTCGGCACCCCTGCCTCGGCCCTCATCTGAGGGTTCAAACGGATCGAAATCGAGGTAGTCCTTTATGGAGGTGCCTTCGGAAGCGGCTTCGCCGCCTGCTCGGTGCCGTTGCACCATTCGCGCCATTGTTCTCAGCCATTTGCTTCCTCCTGGGCCGGGGCTAGTGTAATCTCCACTGCCATCAACAGCCCCTCAATAGTTCCCTTGCTGGCGGATTGCCTAAACCTGCCCTCATCGTTCGTGAAGTCCACCGTAGCCAGCCCCTTTGCGAGTTCATTCGCTCTGGATTATCACTCTGCTTAGCGCCCACATCACCGGCGAGTCGCTGCTAATATACCCCTTGAGAAGCTTGCCCAGCTCCGGCGGGGCCGGCTTGTCCATTAGCTCCACCATTAAGGCCTGGTAGTCCGACATCCACCGGCACCCCATTTTGTTGCTCTGGCGACATGCCACCACCCTGCTGTGGCATCCCCATGGGTGGCGCAACTTGGATCTTAAACTGAGTAAGATTCTTCGCACCTGCGAGGTTCGCCATATACTCGAAGATCGCAGGCCCGTTGTATTGCATCGCCAACTGCGGGTTCGTCGCAACAGCCATCCAGATCTCCTTCCATACATCAAGCAGGGCCACTCTGTCAAGCGGCAGCGCCCCGTCATGGATCGGGAAGTAGAAGTTCCCCTGCACGTCGTCGGGTTTGATGGGCACCAGCAGCCCCTCAGCTCCTACAATCTTGAGATAGAACTCCATGGATTGATATTGCTGGACGTTGCTCGCTTGCATCTCAGCCAGCTCGGTCATCCCCTGCGCAGATATCATCCTGGCAAGTGCAGCCTGGCGGCTCGCTCCACTCTCACTGGTTATCCGGCCTCAGTCGCCGAACGGCGACCGCCAGGTTGAACGCCCTTGAGCGAGTCGTTTACTCCACTCAGGATATCGCCTAGTCTCATGAAGGCAGATACATTATCTATATGGCTCGCAGTTACATCCTGCACGCTCAGCTGGTTTAAAACTGTCCGAACGTCGCGGCCCATCGCAGCCTGCTTAAGGCGGATAAACTTTCCAGGACCGGGATCTTTTAAGTCCTGCATCTCGATGAAGTTGGGGTCTACTGATGAACATGTTGTTCAGCGCGCTGCGCACATTAAACATGTGAGAGTTCACGAACCAGCTCAGCACATCTTGGATCGGGCCTAGCATATCTACAATCGACATCTGGCCGAAGCCATACCCTATGCTGTTTGGTTCGATCACACAGATCGGGTGCTTCAGATGCTCATCTTCGAACGGCTCAGCTTGGATGATTTGGCGCTTGTTAGCTATGCGTGAATATCCAGCGCTGGATTTCATCCTCCTCACCGAGGCCCCACTCCTTCGGACTGATATCAATCGTCCCCTGGTCTAGTTGATGGTATTGAGCAATGCGAGTGTCCCAACGACCACTATTACTACTACCAGGATCGCTATCCCCACCAGTAAGTAGCGAGCGCATACTTTGATCCGCTGACTCATCACCCTCCTTTGCTCCCTCCAGGCTTTCCAATCGCGTCAATATAGAAGAGAGTTCCATCTCTTTCTGCCCTCTTAAGGGTGTGCATTCCCCTCATAGCTGCGCCAGAATACGAACTCTCCGCGCTTGGAGACTTCCTCATGGGAACTCTTGGATCTGGAAAGAACTTGTAGGGATTGATTGAAGAGACATCATTGCCCTCGTAGCAGAGATAGGGTTGCTTCTTAGTTAGCGGAGTGTCTGGCTGGAACTCAGGATTAATTACCCCTAGTGGGAGCCATCATCTTGCACCTCTCTCATCTTCCACTCGGTGACCCAGAGGTTCCTTACTATCCCCACCCCGTAGATCTGCCCATCCATCATCCACTTGGAAGATCTTCCCTCACTAACTTCCGATTTGTCGGCGTTGAATTGCAGTACCGTCTCCATCTTCCTAGGCCGGCTCCACCGCTCTCAGCGGAGTAGCTAGGGAAACCTGGAAGATCGGCTTCTGTCCGCAAAAGGTGTGGACGAGGTAGGTGACGATCGTCCAGACTATGGCGTAGATATAGGGCACATTTATTGTAGTTACAGATGGCGCTTCACCCTTGGTTATTAGTATCAGCGAGAAGTTTGTCAAAGTCTGTCCGATTAATGTAGGCCATCAAAGCGGCGTTCATTTGCCTGCCAGCGGGAATGAAACTGGCTCATCTTGTCTTCAGAGCTTTTTAGCCTTCTCAATCAGCTTGTCGCGGACCTTCGCATGCAGCGGGCTCCCGGGCTTCAGCTTAGCTATCGCCTCTCCCTCTGGGGGCGCGAGATCCCCAGTCACCTTCACATCAGGCTCTGTTCGCTTCCGGCTGATACTCAGGGGAGCTTGTAGGGATATCACTCTCAACAGCCATCTGGATAACCTTCTGGCAGGCCGTATCGCGGCCCAAATGGATTGATTCTTGGCGGCAGTGGCGGAGTGGCTTGCATCCTGCTTAGTATCGCTTGCCAGTCTTCATAGCTCAGCCCCTTCGAAATGCACCACCCATAGTTGATCGAGGTTTGAGATTGGCTCATCTCCCAATACAATCCCCTCCATAGCCTCGGATCACTTGGATCTAGTGGGACTTGGCTTAGATCATCCGGTGCCTTTGGCACATACCCTCGAGCCCGCAGGTGGCAAATAGTCCATCCCCTCGCGGAAGTTCGCGATCTCACTGGGATCTGGTGGCAGGGATGGCTTAACCCCCAACCACCTGGTGGAGGCGGTTCAAACAGCCCCTTGGGAACCGGCGCCATAGTGATATAATCATCATCCGGCCCGACATAGCTAGGTCTCGCTCTAACCTCCGGTTCGGCCCTCGGAGCTACAATTCAGGTATCTGGATACAACGGATCTGGTGTCATTGGAGGAATATTAGCCAGATCTCTATTCCACATCTCCCAGTTAGCTGTCCCGTGGCATGTATATCCCCCTGCTGTGCGCGCTGCCACAGCTGCTCCTCCGCCGTCATCAGCGGCCTTGCAGTTGCTATTGCGCCCCGGAAGGGGGAGATCCCAAAGGACCCCAGCCTCAATCCCCTGTTCTATTGGATCACCCCTGACTCATTGAAGTGAGTCAGCGGGTGACCATGCCCGCCATCAGTTGCGCTGGGAACGGTGCTGGCTCCTGCATTCCCAGCGCTTTCGTTGGCGCACGTGCTCAGCGGCAGCTTCACCGCTCGCAGTCCAGTCATCCCATAGGTTTCTCAGGTCCATTGCTTTTATTCCTGGGATTTCTTCTCCGCCTCTTCAGTTCGCGCCGCTTGTCCAATCTGATACGGCATCCAGGCGCACCAGAACCCCTCGCCACTGGGCTTGTCGTCGTCTTGCAGAAGTTGCACGGATGTCTGACCCCAAGGGATGCCCCTCCTCCGCGATCACCATGAGGCTGACCATCCGATCATTATGGACGTGGCACACGATAGCTGCCAATGGCTCTTCCGGGTCTTCGCTGTTGTAGCACCAGACGACACGTCCGACAGTTGGCTTAATCATTTCATCCCCTTGCTACTTAGTTTCTCCCGCAACGCATAGCCCATGAGGGGCCACAGCTGGCGAATTGTATCCTCATAGGCGAGCTTCTTACCCAGCTCTGGATTGAAGTTCGACGTTTGCTGGCGCACTCTTACCAATCACAGTGAAGCCATTGCGCATTACGAGGAGGCAGATTGATAGCATCCCTAGGCGACTCGGCGCCAACCGGCGCCTCCTGCGCGATCTTATCCCCTGTAGTGTCAAAGCGGTGGAGAACAGCCCTCGATATCGCTCGAGCGCCACCCTCGGCGCCTTCGCCCTCGCAGTTGCCTCTTTATCGCTTTGCTTCCATGCTCATCCCAGTCCTCCCTATGGTGCTGCGCGGAAATCGCCCAGCTCGAGCCTTTAGCGGCCGAGTAGTTATCCATTGCCAGCACATTGGTAGCCTTCGGCACCAATTGCATCCGCAGGCCCCCGTAGCGGCAAATGGGTCCAGCAGCGCGACGCACATCGCGATCACATCAGGCAAGTCCATCTTTGCCTAGTGGCCAGTCGTTTAATTGGGTGATTAGCACTGGAAAGTGTCTCTGATGGGTGATGTAGCCAGCCTTATAACGGGTGCGAGAATTCCCTCCACCCTCCGGCACCTTCTTTCCTCCTCTGTGCCATGCAGTTGCTTTGTCTCCTTGATGATCTCGAAGTAAGCCTCGAGGCCCCCACACCTTAGCGCGCTTAAACATCTCAGCCTGCAACAGATGAACCAGTGCTGCCTGATACGCGATCGCTTCCACTCCGTGAGTGCGTAGGGTTCCACTTGAAATGGAGATCGAAGTATCGTTCGACTTGCTCAAGTGGATGTGCCCTATTTTCTCCCAGGTGTTCTAATACGTGAGCGCACCGCGCTCGGTGATTCCAACCACTCCAATGGCACAATATGCAGCCCGCTTGTCTTCTGAAATTGCAGGATCAATAACCTCTGCGACTGCGAGAAATTCTTCCCGTCCGCGCTCTTGTATTTTAATCTTAGAGGGGTCGAATTTCTCAGTTTCATCGTCCTGGAAAATTCTACTTCCATACTCCATTTCGAACGTAGTGAGCATCCCGATACGAGCATACGATAGTCTCTTCGCATTGTATTGCTCCACAGTCATATAGAATGGTGCTATTGGTTCCCCTCCGGATCTAGGGCTCCAAACACTACTGCGCACCACCTCGGGTTCTTGACTAGATTCATCAGCAACGCCTAGGATGGAGTAGCGTGCCAATAGCTATAATCTGCCCCCAGCGGCGAAGCCGCTGGTCATTTGCGGCAGCGCGGCACTAGCGCCTTGTAGAACCATGCTTTTGCCTTCCCCATCTGTTCTTCTGGATACGCTCTCTTCGTCCTCCACATCATCCACGATGATGCAGTCAGGCGCGTGAAAACCCACATTGAGGCCACGGATCTGCTCCTCCTCGACCACGACACAGCGCAAACCACTCCATTTTGTTAGCTCCACGTAGTCTTCGCTCCAGGAATAGCCAGAGCTTCGCTCGGGTTTCAGCACTCCAAAGGTCGCTATCAGCAGGTCATTGTCCTCTAACTCGCGTTTCACGTTATCCAGCTGGCTTACGCTGATGTGTAGCTGTTTCGCTGACGGGTAGACAAGGAACTTTACATCCTGGTATACGATGTTTATCTCGTTTGCGAGGTTCACTATTGTAGTTTTCCCCACCCTCCGGCAACATCAGCACCACGAAGCGGTTAGTCGTGAGATTTATTCGATTTTCCTCCCTATCCCACTCAAACAGATGCTTTGAGTCTCAAAAGGATTATCATAGTCCTGTTTGTAGGTGAAATACTTCACAATCTTCGCTAATTGCTCCTCATCCCAGCTCCATTTTCGCCTTTGGCCACCCTCGGGGCCAAACTTTAGTAGGAAATCTGCCCGGCCCAGCAATATCGCCAGCATCCCCCTTGTGGACCCAGCTCATCGGGAACTCAAACGCACCCGCTTGAAGGTCCGGGCATAGAGCGTAGGATCGCGATAGCACTGGAGGCGCAGATAATGGAGTTCCTCATCAGTCATTCTGCGCGGCTTTCTGTCATCGAATAGTATTCTCCCATAGGGATTTATCAATTGATCCTTCTTGCATTCCACCTCGGCGCCACTGGGCCTGCGAATTTGCTCTTCCTTGAGAATGTTTCATGGTATGGGGTCTTCCAGTAGTCTGGATAATGCATCCTCCTGATCATTCGGGTCTATCGCACTCTGCCGCCAAAGCGGATTTTGCTGCTTGAGGGCCTGATAAAACCTCCTATATCGTAGTTCTGGCTGGGCCTGGTTTGGATCAAAAGCGAACTCGATTAGTGCTCACCCACTGCTTAAAAGCCATTTCCCAGCCGGAGATCGAGCTGTGTAGTAGTTATCTACCCCCGTTTTAAGGAGGCTTTATTTCTCCTCGTGGTAAGTCGGTCATCTTGCTCTGAAGTTTCGCCAAGCGCGGATTAATTCTGATAATTTGCCCTGAGGGCCTCCAGGTTGGACCCAACTCAACGGCCCGGATAAGCCATGCCGCAGCGCCTAGATCCCCATCAGTTGATTATTCCTCCACCCTGGTCCCACGGAACTCTACCACATCGCCAACTTGTTGGATTGCAGCAAAGTGGATTAATCCCCGGCGCACCAGCTTGCAGCATCCTCCCACCCACATCCTGGCTGAGGAAATCATAGGCATTCGGCGCCCCAGGCACTATATCGTGGGTATCCTGATAGCTCAGGTTTGAATATACTGTGCTCCCTCTCCCCCGCCCCTAGTGGTCCAAGATCGAGAGAGTCTGGATCCACCGGCGCCCGAGCTCGCGGAAAGCTCTGGCTTCGCCGCTTTCTCGGAAAGGTAACAAAGCCCTGTAGTTGGCGCACACCATCAGTAGCCTCCTCCTTCCTCCCACATTGCACCAGGGCTGAAGCCCCCACTTATCAGTTGGGCAACAACCGCATCAGACTGGCGGCCCCAGCGGCCGTCGGTCGGCAGGCGTGTGTATGCCACCAGGAAATGGAGTGCCACAGATGGAGTGCTACTGGGAGGGGCTGACCACAGGATGGACTGGACTGAGGCTCCGAATTCGCCGAGGCGAGAGTGCCCTCGGCGCAGCATAGGGATTGATGCTCTTCCTCCAGGCTCTCCAGCGAAGATATCATTCCTCATAGTAGATCCGAGTCTCGCAGTAAGCCATCTAGGTGATGCCTCCTATCCGAATGAAGCGGATTAATCCCCAGCTCCGGTCTCGGCCTGTGCAGGTTTGGTGTATAGCCATAGGATTGTAGCCATGACCCTCTGGACGTATGGCTATATATCCAGGATCAAATGATCAGGTCTAGCCTGGGGCATGTTGCCAGAGAACTGATAGCCTGTCGGCGCTGGAGGTGCAGATCGTGGAATACGAGCTGGTAGACCCTGCACAGCTAGTCCTGCCCGTCCCGAGGAACCCCGGCGGATTGCAGCCTGGGTGCAACTACCACTTGCCATTTCGGGCACGAGGCCTCGTGGGGAGGTCTGGGCCCGAAGTATGTTGGTATCACTGTCCAATCCGGTGAGCGGGATATCACCACCCTGGAATTTATCCCCGCTAGTGGGAGCATCTGAGCCCCACGGAGTAGCCCCTCCGGCATCGGAGCGCCTCTCGTGGTGGCTGGAGGCAGCTCATCCACGTGCGTTGATCCACGCTCGAGGAACCCAGGGCGGGAAATCAACGGGAGAAGTATAGCGCTATCAGGATTGGAGTGAGCCCGGCTTTCTGCCCGGGATTGAAGCCAGCATTGGCTCGGCTCAACCCGCCCAGCGGTGGAGGAGCATTATAGCCCCGTGGGTGGGAGCAGCGGGGCCAGAGGCCCCATAGGGCAGTGCGGGGATTCGCAGCCTGTTCGCCGGCCTGCCGGCCCTGGTAGGCTGGCAGGATCTCTCATCTCCCAACGCGATGAACCAGGAGACATAGCAGAAGCAGGTTGATAGGGGCTATTTCTGGCATCAAGCCTGCGCGCGAGTAAGAATGGCGGGATTTGGTAAAAAGCTGCTAGAGCCCCTCTATTCGCACCTCCTCAAAGACCAACTAATATGATCTCCTCACCTGGGCTTTGACTTTGGCATCTGACCGTAGTTTAATCCAACTAGTGGAGATGAGGTGCGGGCAGGATCGCCATAGATCGGCGAAGCCCCGCCGCTGTGCGGGCGGCATCAATCCCGGCCGGGGCCGGCGTCTGCCCTGGAATATTCAATCCTGCCAGTGAGGGTGTTCGCATTCCCGGTAGCTGGGATTGGCGGGCGGTGTTCTGCTTCCTCTGTCGTCGTCGGATGGCTCCCACCACCTCCACTTAACCACATGCTCCTGACCATTTTGTGCTAGGCCCCAGGAGGGAGGAATTGGCCTCACCATTATCTGGAGTGCCGTAGGTGGACCTTGATTCCACCCTGACGAAGATCAGGTGGCGCAGATAGGCAAAATGAGGAATCAAATCCCCGATTGGATCTTGCTGGTTGAAGGTATATTCGCCGTTGCCTTCTCCCGCTGATGGTGCGGCACGGTCATCATCAGTGGCGTGGAGTATTCTGGCAAACCGGAGGCTTGCGCACCATAGCGGATGGTTGGCAGCATAACCTGCATTTGCGCCCCCAGGAATTGATATAGGATCGCTGATTGCTACCCCCAGGGATTCAACGTGGCTCCTGGCCTGGGCTCCATTGGAGCTGGCTCATTACCACCTGAATCTGGCGTCCTTGGCGCCGCGTGGAGTAGAATGGACGATGCTGCCGAGAGATGGTGCTCCCGCCCCAACCAGCCCCCGCTGCACCTGGCGCAATATTCGCAGCCTCGTGGGCTTGGGACTGCGGGCGTAGTCCCACCGCTATCATGGGGCCCCACCACCCTTCCCTGAGGTGCGGCGGCGCAGATGAATTTGGCGCGTTAGGGGCGGCGCGCCAGGCGCAGCACCAGGGCACGCCCTAGGAGCGCATATTAACGGAGCTGGAAAGTGTCGGGGCACTGCGCAGGCGGCGGCGCCAAGCTGGCCTATTCCCGCCCCGACGGACATGCCCTGTGGTAGATTCCTGGCAGCGCAACGTAGCGCGGCGAGGTTGGTGAGAAGTGCTGGAAGGGCCATACCACAAGTCTTGCACCCATTGCAGCATCAGCGCTTCGCGCCCCCACTATACCTCCTAGTCAGAGACTTCGTCTCGCCTCAATCCGGTGATCCTCACCCCCAGAACCGATGCCGCCAAAGTGCAGCAACACTGCGATCAATATCAGCATCATGATTGCACTTCGCAATCACAACCCTGATTAGCCGCCCCAGTGGGGCTTTGGTGGCGGGAATTGGCTCAGGATATAGAACGCGAGCGCCAAGGCAAACAGCAACGCGAGAAGAATCACGAGAGGGCGCGAAAACCCCACCGATGAGAGATCGCCATCTCTCCCTCCTAGATAGAGTCCCGTCCGTGTGTGGAATCATAGGTCTCCTCGCCCCTGGCTGGTGGTTGCGCCCGTTGATGCCGAACATCTGCCCTGCAGGGCTCGCTTGCCAACCTCTGCCCATATAGTTTTGAAAATTACCCCACTCACCGGAAGGTATTTCCCAGGAAGCTAAGCCAGCCTCTGGAGATTCTGCCCCGGTTGTTAGCGCCGCATTCTCCGGCAGGAGGTTCATCGGAGCGCCCTAACTCCACCCGGCCCACCCTCCGAACATATCCCTGAGCGATGAGAACGCATTGGAAGGGGGACTAGTGCCCCGCTGGGCATTTCCCGTCACGTTAGTTAGATTGTCATATGGCATTGTGCTTCGCGCTCCAGCGCTTCACCCGGGTCCAAATTCCCGTAAGGCTCCAAATTCAAAGCAGGGTAGCCATTGCCAGTGTCGCAATGGAAGTTCCTTCACAGGCCTCACGCAACCTGCCAATTTCCTTCTCCGAAGGTCAACTCCAGTGCGAGATTCTTGCAAGCGAGAACGAGAAGAGTGGGTCGGGAGAATATTTCCTGCAAAAGTGGCCCGTAGAGGCGCTGGAGCTGAGAGCCGGAGATAGCTCGCGAGCTTGCACCTCAAAGATGATGACCCTGGATTGAAGGACCAGGAGAAAGCATCTGGCTGGGCAATCCTGGTCCATTTTCATCCTCAAACCTCGATCCACCGGGATAGCCCCAACCTCGCTCAGTGCAGGCAAGCTCCCGCTGAGCATCTTTTGGAAGCCTGCCGTAGCGAATCTTGCGCTTTCGTCCCGCGCAACCTCTGCTTCTTCCAGGGGGAGCGAGTCACTGAGTTCCGCCCAACACAGGCCCTGAATCTCGCGCTTCGCTGTTGACAGTGCCGGAGCCCTGCTGTTGCCGTCTCTGCTTTGATTCGCTCAAGCTCAGCATTTGGTGATCACCACAGCCTTTATGTTGGTATTCACCGTGCTTTTTGGCCCGAAACCAGTCCGATCTAGCCCTCAGCTGAAGAAGGTCCTTGAGGTCAGCTATTTTTAATCTTCTCTCCGAGCATCCAGAGCCTTCGTGCAGTACTTCCATCGCGTCATTCGTGAAGTCGAAGCGAGCCGTTTATGCAACATCCAGTATACAGTTTCTTCTTACCCTCGCCCAGTGTAGTGCGCCACTAGTTCCTGAAAGCTGGATCATGGCGCAACTAGCACCACTCTCTGTGGGGTAACCTGTAGATTAGCGCGATCTCAGCATTATTCTTCCCGAGACCTACAAGCCTCGCCGCCCGTGGATGAGAGCTTATGGATCTTCTTCAGGCGACGCCCTCCGGCCGCCGCTTTGGCAGCGCGTTGCCAGCGGATCAAATCCTCCTCAACTGATCTCCTCACGTAGCAGGGCGAAGAATGGCTCGGCGAGATGCCGGTTGCCGGCATCATCGCTTCCAGCCCTGCAAAAAGCTCACCATGGGGTTGCGCGCAACACTAGCTTAGCTCCGGTAGTTCAGAGTCATGCAGATGGGTTAGCTAGGAGTCGCACGAGTTCCCCATGCTGCTTACCGGCTAGGTTCATCAGACTAGTCCCTTCGAGGTTAAAATGGTAAAGCCTGCTTGGGATGATATCGCTAATGCGCTGCGGCTGGTTGGTGCTCCGCTATGGAGGAACGAACAGCAGATAGCCAGCTAAGGTTAGTCCTCTATGTAGCCCGCGTGGGAAGTTACTTGAAGAAATCAAAACTCCCAGTGCGCTGTGTTAACAACCCTCAAAGTCTTCCAGGATGCGCACCCCAGAGGTGAGCTTGTATGCCAGGGTACTTAGTGGCATTTGAGTAGTCCATTTTGGCCTCATAGACTAGTCCAAATGTAGGTCTGCAAATGTGGTCTGAAATTCTAAGCCAGAGAGCGTAAAGGCTCCATTCGTAGCATCAAAATCTGCCTTAAAAACCTCCCTCATCATTCAGTGTAATACTTGATCCATGGTCAAAGAAGCCGCGACGAGGTAGTTACTACTCCCCTGATCATTATAGATGAAGCCGTAGCGAAATGGACCTATCTTGCCCGGACCGGCTAGATGGTATATCGGCGAAAGTTACTTCACCGACGACCCCAGTGAGACTCGAGCCCGATAGTCAACGTTGCTCCACTCCGCTGGATGAGCCGTCGGCAGCTGCTGGGCGCCGGCAGCAAGGTGACATCATCATAAACTTGATCCGTCGCCGCCGGGAACATCGTTAGTCAGGGCGAGCTTAAACGTATCTGCAGCCATTTCCGCTTCCTCCAGAGATGGACGCCGCGAAGCGGTGCTCGCCTGCAGCATCATATTCTCCGGAAGCGATTGAACCTTGAATTGCGACCACCATTAGCCTCAAGTTCGATTGGCCTCTCAATTATTGAGTTCTTCCAGGCGCGCACCAATCGGAGTCACAGTTCTAAGCCAAAGTGAATGCTGATTCGCTGAGTCAAAATCCACCAGTGGTCTGGATTGTTTAGTGGCTACTGAGTTAGGACCATGATCAAACCAACAGACTGAGGGTTTTCAAAATTCCTAAAGAGTTGTAGATCGCCCCCAGGTGAAACGCCGAGCAATAAGCTGTAACTGAACGAAGTACAAT
>ERZ1370068.837-contig-10767_pt1 | contig 35960 bp, 45 predicted proteins | sample MGYA00561227_ERZ1370068 | MGnify/ENA primary metagenome ERZ1370068 (study PRJEB38410, sample SAMEA6850437) | metagenome | study: Metagenomic assessment of the ecological functions of the soil: analysis of the soil microbiota associated with the... | reverse complement strand
CAGTTACGTATTAAGTTGTTGAGGTGGCTGGGGATGGGCACCCTGATGTGTGACCTCGAAGCGCCGAGCAGGATGGCGAACGCCAGTCGGCCCCGAGAAACTGTACATGTGGAGCCCAGCGGCGGGATCCCTCGGAAACCATTCGTGGTCGTGGATCTGATTGAACTGCCCCGGAACCTGGCCCGGAACTGACCCACCGTCGCCTGGAAGTCCGAGAGGATCCGGCGTGAACTCTCCGAGCTTGTGGAAGAAAACGAGGCCTCTTCGATGCTTTGCGGCGGTCTGGCCGAACGTCAGGAACAGCGCAACTCTCATCGAACTCGGGCGTCTCGCCGGTCAGCGGCGAGAGATCGAAGCTCGTCAGGTTGAACCCCGGCTCGCTCCGATCGCCGATCTTGTGAAGTCGACCTTGGTGGGATCTTGAAGATCGTGTAGTCGACGTTGCCCTGCAGGGAGACGTCGATCAGCCCGAACCGGCTGAGCGTAAAGCCCTTTGAGGGTGTGAGCCTCGGCCCCCGGCGCCCAGGTGAGGACCGCGAGCCCGCCGATCACCGCGAGCACAGCCGCATGTCGTCTCGACGGGGGCCCGGACCACTTTACGGTCCTCCTCCGCAGCGCCGTGAACGTAGCAAGCGGTACGTGAAGAACGCGCCGAAGCGCGCCTGAATTTTCTTCAGGCAGCCGCCGGCCGGGAATACGCCGCCGCGGGGTGCCCCCACGACATGGCGCAAGTTTCAGGTGCGCTTCAGGCTCTCAGCAGCCGTCGCCGCGTAGGGTGGAGCGATGAGCCAAGTCCTGGCCCCTCCGCCTCGTGCATATCCCTGATCGTTCCGGACTCCTCTCCATGAGCCTCGCCGGCTTCATCGAGATCCAGGCGCTCTCGTCGGACGATCTCCGGAGGCGATTCAGGCTGCGGCGCCGTCGTGCGATCCGGCGGTCACGGCCTCGATGGCCCGATCCGGCCGCCAGCGCCCTGATGGTGGCCATCGAATGTCGCATCAAGCCGACCTCCTTGACGTCGGACGACCCGAGTACCAGCGAGCCCGTAGCGACTCCCGGGCGGCAGGCACGAGCCAAGTGCAGGTCGCCATAGCAGCCCGGGTAACGCTCAAGTTTCTGACATCTCCCAGCTCGAGACCGGGCTCCGAAGAACCCGTCCGTGCCGGTGCTCCGGCGGCTCGCGAAGGTCTTCGGCGTGCCCGTCCGGGAGTTGTGCTGGAGTGAGCCGCGTGCGGACAACGCGCGGCCGGAGAGCTCTGGTTTACGTCTCGACGGACAAGACAGTGAGGATCTGGTTGGCGATCAGCGCACTCCGATCGACGAGCCTCGTCGGCTTCTCCGTGCCGCGTTCTGCAGCAGCAGATTGCCACCGAAAGCTGGCGGCGGCCCGGGGCGGTGTGGAACGTCGCGGAGAGCTCGGGCCAGGTCCACGTGCTGCTGGTGGCCGTGCTGGGCTCGCTCACGACGGGAGCTCCCGCGGCCGCGATCGCTCAGCCGGACGAGCGCGCGTCCATTGGCGCCAGCGTATCAGCCACGGAGGGAGACGGAAATGAGGCAGCCTCGTCCAACGCTACAAGGGCAGTCGGAGCATCGTGCTCGACCTTGGCTATCATGGTCGACTCGGTCACCGGCAAGAAGCGACGTAAGCAGCAATGGATCAACGGGTCCACGGGACCAAGCGCGCGAGGCCGAGACCCGGCTCGCCGAAGCTCGTCAACGACACGAACCGTGGGACCTTCGTCGCGCGCTGCGCAAGTCGCACCTTCGGTGAGTGGCTGGTCGAATGGGGTCGAGAAGGCGGCCAGAAGCCGCCGGCGAAGGCGCCGTCGACGTACGAGCACTACCTGGCGTGGATCGACCAGCACCTGGGGCCGAAGCTCGGAACGATCCCGCTCCAGGCGCTCAACGCGGCCGACCTCAAGCGCGCGTACACCGAGGCCACCAGGAATGCGGGGCAAAGCGTGCGCGGCGGCGGCGCTCGCCGAGCACGCTCGCCAGTGCACCACGTCGTCGCGCACTCCGCGCTCCAGGCGGCCGTGCTCGGGGCTCGGTTCAGCGCAACGTGGCGAAGCTGGTCGCCGGCGCGCCTCGCCGCCGCGCCGATCGCCGGGACGTTCTGACGCGCACCGCTGGACGATGCTGACGAGGCCCGAGTGTTCGTCACGACGGCCAAGGCCGCGAGCCCGCTGCGGGCGGCGGCCTTCTACGCGCTCGCGCTCGACTCCCGGCATGCGCCGGAACGAGCTGGCACCGCCCTGCGGTGGAGCGACCTCGACCTGGCGAACGCGCGCGTGAAGATCGAGCGGCGACTCCTCAAGGGCGGTCCTGACGCGCCGTCTTCGGCCCGGCTGAAGGGCAACGCGCCCCCTCGGACCATCGAGATCGGCGCGCGGAGACGGTCGCCCTGCTCCGCCAGCATCGCGGCGCCCAGGCCGAGGTGAAGCTCCGCAACGGCGCCGCCTACCACGGCTAAGGGGCTCGTGTTTGCGCCAAGGACGCCGGCGGACCGGCGGCGCCATGACACCCTCGGCGACCCGCTCTCCGGTCGAGCACCTCTGATCACGAGTCCAAGAGCTGGCGCGCGACGCGGGCGTTGCGCGGGATCAAGCTGCACGGGCTCCGGCGCACGTGCGCGACCCTGATGCTCCAGGCCGGCGTGCCCGCGCACGTCGTCCAGCAGCGCCTCGGGCACCGCAGCATCAGCGATCACGTTGGGCGTGTACGCGCATCGCGCTCCCGGCCATGCGTGCAGGACTGCGGGCCGCGGCTGGCGGCGCTGCTCCATGGGGAGCGGTAACGGAACCGCCCACGCGCTCGTCGATCCGGCTGATCCCGGCCGGTTCGTCTGCGTCGGCAGCACGGTCATGTATCTGAAAGCAGCGGCTCGGCGTCCATCTAGCCGACGCGCGACTCAACAAGCCGCTCTAGCATCTCCCAGTGGACGTGAAGGCTTCTCTTCGCTCGCGGGCGTCATCCGACGCTCTGCGTGCTGGAAGCTTGCTCCGGCAAGAGGCTGCGCTGAGAGCAGCGTCTTCCGGTACCAGAAAAAGCTTTCAACCAAAAAGCTGAGCAACTCCCGCCACGAGGCGGTACGCGACGGGACGGGAACCGGCTAACACAGTGGCGGGGCTAAACCCTCGTTAGAACGTACTAGCCGGTGTCTGGGCGGTGCACGACACGGTACGGCGACGCCCTACATGTTGTTCCCGGGAAGCAGTCGGGGAATCAGCAGCCGTCGCTCGTCCGGCACCCGCACGAAACCCAGCTGCCCCCGCGATGGGACGCATCGGCTCCGGCATTGGCGTGAGCGCTCGCGATGAACGAGCGTGTCGGCACGCTCGATCGCGAGCCGCTGAGGCTCGGTGAGCGTGGTGTGCCTTTCGCGCGACCCCGACCCGGCCGGGCTCGGCGTCGGGCTCGAGCGCCCGGGCCTGAATGTACTTTGGCCAGTTGCCGAAGACCTCGTCGGCCCGATCTTGATCGCGTCACGATCCGCCCGCACCACCCGGCTGTTGACGCGGGAGCCGGCGCCGCCGCTCGGATCGATGACGAGGACGCCGAGGGGCCGAGCGAAGGCTAGCCGGGGCGGACCATGTCCTCCGGGCGCACCCAGCGGTCGTACCTGCTCGGCGGTCACGTGGCCCGAGGCCGATCGCGCGCGTCGCGCAGCGTGAGGCCCTCCGGCGTGGGCCCGCTTGGCGATCGCGGCGGCGCGGTCGTAGCCGATGTGCGGGCGCGAGCGCGGTCACGAGCATGAGCGAGCGCCCGACGAGCTCGGCGATCCGCGACCGGTTCGCCTCGATCCCTCCACGCAGAACTCGCGAAAGCGCGCGCACGCGTCGGTCAGGAGCCGACCGGAGTGCAGGAAGTCGAAGATGATGACCGGCTTGAAGACGTTCAGCTCGAAGTTGCCCTGCGAGCCGGCGACGCGCGATCGCCGTGTCGTTGCCGATCACCTGGACGCGCGACCATCGTCATCGCCTCGGCCTGCGTCGGGTTGACCTTGCCCGGCATGATCGACGAGCCCGGCTCGTTCTCGGGCAGGGCGAGCTCGCCGAGGCCGCTGCGCGGCCCGGAGCCGAGCCAGCGGAGGTCGTTGGCGATCTTCATCAGAGGCTCCGGCGAGCGTCGGAGCGCGCCGCTCGCCATCACGAGGTCGTCGTGGGCGGCGAGCGCGGCGAACTTGTTGGCCGCCGAGACGAACGGCAGGCCGGTCAGCTCGGCGATCTTGCGCCGCGACGGCCTCGCCGAAGCCGGCGGGCGCGTTGAGCCCGGTGCCGACCGCGGTGCCGCCGATCGCGAGGGCGCAGAAGCCCGGCGAGCGTCGCGCTCGATCCGCGCCGAGGTCGGCGTCGAGCTGGGCGACGTAGCCGGAGAACTCCTGGCCGAGCGTGAGCGGCACCGCGTCCTGCAGGTGGGTGCGGCCGATCTTCACGATGTCGTCGAACTCGCGCGGCCTTGGCGGCGAGCGCGTCCCGCAGCGCGCCGACGCTCGGGACGAGCCGCTGCCGGACCTCGAGCGCCGCCGCGACGTGCATCGCCGTGGGAAACGTGTCGTTGGACGACTGGCGACATGTTGACGTGGTCGTTCGGATGGATCGGGGTCCTTGCTGCCCGAGCTTGCCGCCGGCGAGCTCGATCGCGCGGTTCGCGATCACCTCGTTCACGTTCATGTTCGTCTGCGTGCCGGAGCCGGTCTGCCACACCGACAGCGGGAAGTGGTCGTCGAGCGTGCCCGCGATCATCTCGTCGGCGGCGCGCACGATCAGCTCGGCGCTGCGGGCGTCGAGGAGCTTGCCGAGCTCCCGGTTGACCAGCGCCGCCGCCTTCTTCAGGATGGCCATCGGCGCGGATGACCGCGATGCGGCATCCGGTCGTCGCCGATCGCGAAGTGATGCAGCGAGCGCTCGGTCTGCGCGCCCCAGTACCGATCGGCGCGCACCTCGATCGGCCCCATGCTGTCGGTCTCGATGCGGGTCGCGGGCGGCGGATCCGTCATGCCGGGACGAGCCGTCCTACAGCACGAAGTAGCCGTACGCGAGGCCGAAGGCGATCGACCCGATGCCCGCGCCAGAACGCGAGCACCTGTCGGGCGCGGCGGAAGCGCAGCGCCAGCGACACCGGGTATGCCATCACCGCGGTCAGCACGGTCATGCCGATGATCGTCCCGACGCCGAAGATCGCCAGATAGAGCCACGGCGCTCGCGGTCGAGCGGAGCGTCGCCAGCACCAGCAACGAAACGGCGGCGCTGCCGGCCAGACCGTGCACGGCGCCGACGAAGAGGGCGCGGCCGGCGGGCCACCCGCTGCGCCATCCGAGCGCCGCCAGGAAGGGCGAGGGATGGACGTGCGGATGCTCGTGAGCGGCGCCGGCGTCGTGGACGTGCGGATGGCTGTGGACGACCCCGGTATCGCCGCCGTGCGCGTGGTCGGCGACCATGTGTCCGGCCGGCACGGCCGCGAGGCACCCGCACCGCGTCGCGCAGCCGCAGCACGCCCAGCAGGATCAACATGCCGGCCACGAGCCAGCTCGAGGCCGCTGCCCACCGCCGGCGTGATCGTGAGCTTGAGCCCGATGATGAGCGCGCCGACGATCGTCAGGGTCGTCATGTGGCCCGCGCCCCAGAGGACGCCGACCATCGCGCCGTCGATGAACGGCGCTCGCGCGTCAGGATCGTCGCCACCGCGACGAGGTGGTCCGGGTCCGTCGCGTGCTGCAAGCCGAGGACGAAGCCGAGGAAGATCGCCGAGAGGGCGGGATCCAGCAGCGTCACTCCGACATCTTGAGGAGAAGGCCCGTCCGGCGCGCCGCTGGATCGCCGCCAGGAACGCCCAGTGGGCGAGCGCCGGCGTAGAGGAGCGGAGAGCGCGAGACCCGTCGCGATCGGCGCGCCCCGAACTCGGACTCGAACCCGTAGTGCGCCCGATAGGCGTCGAGGAAGTACGTGAGCGGGATCGCCTGCGCGATCATCGCGATGGAGTCCGGAAGCACGGAGATCGGGTAGTAGATGCCCGGCCAGCACCAGGACGAGATTCACGCTCGCCCACGCCGAACGCCTCGGCCCGGTTGCCGAAGAGCGTGATGAGCGCGCACACCGCGACGCCGACCACCCAGGCGGTGAGGAAGCAGCCCAGCAGGAACGTCACGAGCGCGACCCAGCCGGGCTGGAGCACGTGGAAGCCGAAGGCCCAGCGGCCGAGCGCCGCCAGCAGCACGAACACGCGCCAGGCCGCGAATCATCGCCGACGACCCACGAGCCGAGCGTCAGATGGCGAATGCCGATCGGCGCGAGGAACTGGTGCTTCAGCGACTTCGACCAGACGTCGAGCAGCACGGCGTAGGCGACCTCGAGCTGGCAGACGTTGACGATCGAGAGCGCGATGGTGCCGACCAGCACGAATGACGCCTGCGCCTGCCGTCAGCTCGAGGAACCGCGACATCAGGCCGATGGAGAGGACGCCGACGATCGGCCAGAAGAGCAGCTCGAAGAAGAAGAACACGTTGCGAGCGCCCATGAGCGCGTTCCGGAGCGTCGACCGCCCAGACCGCGAGCAGCTCATTTCGCCAGCTCAACGAAGACCTCCTCCAGCTCCGGCTCGCGCACCTGCACGTTGCGGATCACGACCCCGTCGGCGTAGAGCGCGCGCAGGAGCTCCGGGCAGCCGCTTCTCGGCCTCGTCCACCGTGCACTCGACCCAGCCGTCGACCTCCACGCACCGGAGCACGCCCGGCGTCTCGGCGAGCCACGCACCCGCGCCGGGTCGAGCCGGAGCGCGATGACCTCGCCGAGGCGGATCTGGCGCTTGAGCTCGCCGGGCGTGCCCCGGGCGAGGATCTGCCCGCCCTTGATGAAGGCGATCTCGTCGCAGAGCTCGTCCGCCTCGCGCATGTAGTGGGTCGTCAGCACGATGGTGATGCCCTGCTCGCGCCGCAGACGCGGCGATGTGGTGCGCGGACCCGCACCGAGACGTCCGGGTCGAGGCCGAGCGTCGGCTCGTCGAGGAAGAGCAGCTCGGGGTCGTTCACGAGCGACTTGGCCAGCGCCACGCGCTGCTTGAGCCCGGTCGACGAGCTCGCTGTACGGGACGCGCCGGTACGGCGTGAGCTCGCACAGCTCGATGAGCGCGTCGACGCGCGCGCGGAGCGCGCGGCCGCTCAGCCCGTAGAGCCGCCCGTAGAAGCGCGACGATCTCGCCGACCCGCAAGCTCCAGAGGAACGACGGCGTTGCCGCTCGCCATGTTGAGCCGGCGTCGCAGCGAGGCGCGCGTCGCGCACGACGTCGTGGCCGAGCACCGTGACGGTGCCGCGGTCGGGCGTCGAGCAAGGTGGCGAGAATCGACAGCAGCGTCGTCTTGCCGGCGCCCGTTGGGGCCGAGGAGGCCGAAGATCGAGCCGCGCTCCACGGCCAGCGAGACCCCGCGCAGCGCGTGGGTCTCGCGTCGCCGCGGCCATCCCGAGCGAAAGGTCTTCTCGACGTCGCGCGCGTCGATCGCGAGCATACCCATGGATGATACCATCCGGGTCATGGCGGGCCCGGACGAGTGGCGCTGCGTCGCCTCGATGGTGCCGCCCGGCCACAGCGCGATCTTCCGTCTCGAGCGCGCCGGGCGCACCGTGCATGGCTTCGTCGTGAACTACGACGGCGGCTACCACGCGTACGTGAACAGCTGTCCGCACGTGGGCACTTCGCTCGATCTCTGGCCGAACGAGTTCTTCACCGACGACGGTCGCGCGCTGATCTGCTCCACCCACGGCGCCGTCTTCGAGCCGACCAGCGGGCTCTGCACGGCCGGCCCCTGCGTCGGCGACCGGCTGACCGCGCTGCCGGTCGCGCTCGAGGGCGAGACGCTCGTCGTGCGCCTGCCGGGGCCGACGACCGGCCCGCTATGAGCGACCTCGCCGAGGTCGAGCAGGCGAACGCGCGCTTCTATCAGGCGTTCGAGACGCTCGACCTCGCGCGGATGGAACTCGTGTGGGCGCATGGCGAGCACGTGAAGTGCGTCCATCCGGGCTGGCCGCTCCTGGTCGGCTGGGAAGCGGTGCGCTCGTCGTGGGAAGCGATCTTCGAGAACACCGCGGAGATGCGGTTCACGCTCTCGGAGGTGCGGTCCGCCGCCGGCGGCGACCTCGGCGTGGGTGACGTGCACCGAGAACATCTTCTCGGAGGTCCGGGGCCGGCTCGCCGTCACCTCGGTCCTGGCCACCAACCTGTTCGAGCGCGGGCCCCAGGGCTGGCTCATGATCCACCATCACGCGTCGCACGTCCTGACGCGCACGCCGGACGACGCAGCGCCCGAGACGAACTGACCGGCGCGGGCCGTTCCGGGGCGGCGCGCTCAGCGCAGGCGGGTGTATCGGGCCCGGAGACTGTCGAAGCGGCGGGAGCGGCGCACGCCGCGCTGGTTCAGCGTGAACCAGAAGAGCACGGCGAGAATACGCAGACCGTAGACGACCGAGGCGAGGAAGCTCGCCGACGACGCCTCCGGGAAGTACCGCGTGGGCACGGCGATCTCGGCGATCCTGAAGCGCGCGGCGACGACCTGCGCGATGATCTCCTGGTCGAAGACGAAGCCGTCCGAGTTCGCGCATGAAGTTGACGGTCTCGAGCACCTCCCGCCGGAAGGCGCGATAGCCCGTGTGGTACTCGGAAAGGCGACAGCCCGAACGCGCGGTTCTCCAGCCCGGTCAGGAAGCGGTTGGCGAGGTACTTCCACCAGGGCATCCCCTGCGCGAGCGCCGAGCCGCTCTTGAGCCGCGAGCCGAGCACCACGTCGGCCGCGCCCTCGACGATCGGCTCGATGATCCGCGGGACCAGCCGCGGGTCGTACTGGTAGTCGGGATGCACCATGACCACGATGTCGGCGCCCGCCCGCAGCGCCTCGCGCGTAGCACGTCTTCTGGTTGGCGCCGTACCCGTAGTTGCGGTTGTGGACGAAGATCTCCAGCCCGAGCTGTCGGGCGACGTCGAGCGTCGCGTCGGTGGAGCCGTCGTCGACCAGGATGACGAGGTTCACCGTATCTTTCGGCAGCTCCTCGTAGGTCAGACGCAGCGTCCGCCCCGCGTTGTAGGCCGGGCATGACGACCACGACCTTGGGCAGGGTCCGCGCGTCGCTCACGGGGCCATCATCGGACTTCTGACCCCTGATCGACAAGATTCGAGTAGAGGCGCCTCCCCCGGCCTCGGCGATCAGGTGGACCCCCGACGGGGCAGGGCCCGCACCACGCTGCGCGCCGGGTCGACCGCCGAGATGAGGAAGTGGCGGCCCGGCGCCGACCAGGCCTGCTCGAATCGGGGCGAGTCCCAGAAGGTGTCGCGCGTGTCGGGAGCGCCGCGCCGCGCGCCAGGTTCGCGTAGAGCCCGTTGACGACGCGGACGGGGCGGGGCACGACCAGGAGGATCGAGGCACTGGACGCGATGGCGCCCTCGTGCACGACGAGGTCCCCCGGCCTGAGCCGCTGGACGAGCGCCGCCGCCAGGGGCCGGGCGGAACGGCTCGCGCGCGAACTGGGTCATACCGTTGGCCGCCACCGCCGGCAGGAAGGCGATCGTCGCCGCCAGGGTGACCCCGACACCCAGCGCCACGGCGCGCCGCCATGCCGCGACCGCGAGCGCGGCCGCGCCGAGCGCGAAGATGACCGCGCCGGAGTAGAAGAGCGGCGTCCACGCCTCGAACGGCACGCCGGGCGCCCGCTGGCCCCGCGCGGTCAGATTCCGCGTGGCGATGTCGAGGCTCGACAGCGCGTCCGCCGGCAGGGGCAGAAAGCCGACGGCGGCCGCGACGAGCCCGGCGGCGACCAGCGCGAACAGCGCGAGCACCGGCACGAGGAGCGCGCGCGACCGACAGCGCGCCCGGCGCGCCCTCGACTCGTTCGTCCCAGACGCGCGCCACCAGCAGCGCGAGGGCGGGAAACGCCGGCAGCGCCGAGTGCGGCAGCCGGTAGGGCACCAGCACGAAGAACCTGAGCACGGCGGCCGACCAGAGCCCGAGCACGAGCCAGAGCCGCGCCGCCGCGCTCTCCCACCGGCGTCGAAAGGCGCGCGCGAAAGCCCACGGAAGCGCGAGCGACCAGGAAGGAGCGCGAGGAGCGTCACCACGACGAATTCGAGGCGAGCCGAGCGGCACGTTCTCGTCCGGCACAGCAAGCGCTGGCGCGCGAGGCCAGCAGAGATTGCTGTCGAGCAGCGTGTAGCCGAGGAAGCCGGAGCTCTTCGCCTCCATGGCCATGTACCACGGCAGCGCGACGACGGCGGCGAGCAGCACGCCCCACCACGGCACCCACGGGCTCAGCGGGCGCTCGCGCGTGAGCCAGAAGAAGACCGCGACGACCAGCAACGGAGCGATGGCGGCCAGGAGCCCTTGGCGAGGGCGGCGAGCCCGAGCCCGGCATAGAAGATCGCGAGCCCGCGCGCGGCGGTCGCTCAGGTACGCGAGCGCGAAGCCGGCCCAGCGCGAGCGTCACGCAGAACGTGAACGGAACCTCGGGCGAGACCATGCGGCCATGGACGAACATTCCGAGGTTCGCGGCGACGATGAGCCCGGCGAGCAGCCCGAGGCGCGGGCCGCCGAGCGCGACGCCGAGTCGGGCCGTGAGCGCCGCGCACCCGACGGCGGCGAGCGCCGGTCCAGAGCCGGGCCGCCAGCGGCGTGACGCCGGCGGCGCCGAAGGACGCGGACAGGAGCCAGTAGAGCAAGGGCGGCGTCTCGAAGTACGGCACGCCGTCGATCCGCGGCACGATCCGGTCGCGGTCGAGCGCCATCTCGCGCGCGACCGCGGCGTGGAAACCCTCCGGCGGATCGAGGAACGGGGCGGCACCCAGCCCGACGAAGTAGAGGCCGACCGCGACGAGGGCGACGCCGAGGGACGCCCGCGCACCGCTCGAGCTAGGTGACTTTCACGAGCGCGCCGGCCGGCAGACGCCGGAGGAACTCCGCCAGCGCGCCCTCGAGGTAGCCGCGATCCCGCGACTCCAGCGTCACCTTCACCTTGTACTCGGGATTGGAGAGCTCGGGATACGAGCCGAGGAGGAGCTTCGGAAAGTCCGCCAGCAGCCCGTTCAGATAGTCCGCGAGCACCCCTCGCCGACCGCGACGAAGACGTTGCTGAGGTGAGATCGGCTCGTCGCGGAAGCGCTCGCGGATGGCCTCGAACTTCTGGCGGAAGATCTCGGGCACGCCCGGCAGGATGTAGACGTTCCGCATGAGGATGGTCGGGAAAGCGCACGTCGTCGCCGCCGACCAGGTCGGCGCCCTCCGGCATCTCGGCCATCTTGAGATGCGACTCGGTCAGCCGGTCGCGGAAGTGGCGCTCGAGGATCGAGACGAGCAGCGGGTGGCGCACGAGCTTGACGCCCATCGCGCGCGCCACGCCCTCGATGGTGACGTCGTCGTGGGTCGGCCCGACGCCGCCCGAGGTGAAGACCACGTCGTGGTCGCGGCTGAACGCGGCGACCTCGCGGGCGATCAGCTCGATCTCGTCGGGGATGACCGCGATGCGGCGCACGTCGACGCCGAGCGCGCGCAGCTCGCGGCAGAGGTAGGCGGCGTTGGCGTCGGCGATCTTGCCGGAGAGGATCTCGTTGCCGACGAGGATGATTCCGGCGGTCTTCGGCATGGCTCCAGGCGATTCTACGAGTAGAATGCCATCGTTCACGGGAGGAGACGCGATGATCCAACTGAAGGGCTGGGCCCTCGCGCTCGGCGCGTCGTCGCGGGTTCGGCGAGGCCACCAGCCTCGCGCTGGCGCGCGCGGGACTGAACATCTTCGGCGTCCATCTCGATCGCAAGGCCACGCTGGGCAACGTCGAGCGGATCGTGAGCGAGATCAAGGCGCTCGGCCGCGAGGCGGTGTTCTTCAACGTCAACGCCGCCGATCGCCGAGAAGCGCGCCGAGATCGTCGGCGGCCGATGGAGCGCGTGCTCGAGGAGCGCGGCGAGGCGGGAGCCGTGCGCGTGCTCCTCCACTCGCTCGCGTTCGGGACGCTCAAGCTCTACGTCGCCGATCCCATGAAGGAAGCGGTCAGCCAGTCGCAGATGGACATGACGCTCGACGTCATGGCGCACAGCCTCGTCTACTGGACGCAGGAGGTCGTCGGGCGCGGGCTCATGACGCGCGGCGGCCGCATCTACGCGATGACCTCCGTCCGGGGCACGCGCGTGCTGCCGCACTACGGCCGGTGTCGGCGGCGAAGGCGGCGCTCGAGTCGCACATCCGGCAGCTCGCGGCCGAGCTCGGCGCCGCTCGGGCATCACCGCGAACGCCATCCGCGCCGGGCGTGACCGACACGCCGGCGCCTCAGAAGATCCCGCGGCACGACGCAGATCATCGCCGAGGCGCGCCGGCGCAACCCGCAGCGGGCGGATGACCACGCCCGACGACGTGGCGCGCGCCATCGTCGTCCTCGCCCATCCGGACACGTACTGGATCACGGGCAACGTGATCGGCGTCGACGGCGGCGAAGACATCGTCGGGTGACGCTACACCCAGGGCGTGGTCCTCGGCATCGTCCAGGGCCTGACCGAGTTCCTGCCCGTGTCGTCCTCCGGGCCATCTCATCCTGGTGCCCCACGTCTTCGGCTGGCCCGACCAGGGCCTCGCCTTCGACGCGGTCATGCACCTCGGCACGCTCGGCGGCGCTGGTGGCGTACTTCCGGAGCGAGCTCCTGGGCATGGCCTTCAGGTCGCTCCCGCGCCGACTGGCCGCTGCATGCTCGCCGTCGCCACGATCCCCGGCGCGCTGGCCGGACTCCTGCTTCGGGAAAATCATCGAGACCAGCTGCGCTCGCGCCGATCGCATCGCGATCGCCACCGCGGGCTGGGCGATCGTCATGTGGATCGCCGATCGCCGCGCGGTCGCGCACGCCGCGCGGCGCCTGGCGATCCGCTCGAGCGTGTGACGCTGGGGCCAGGGGCTCGCGGTCGGCTGCGCTCAGGCGCTCGCGCTCGATCCCCGGCACGTCGCGCTCGGGATCACGATCACCACGGGCCTCCTCGGCGGCCTCGACCGCGCCACGGCGGCGCGCTACTCCTTCCTGCTCGGCATTCCGATCACGGCGCGGCGCCGGCGCGCTACAAGGCGCTCCATCTCGCTCCGAAGACGGGCCTGCCCGCCGGCGAGGTCGGGCCGCTGCTGGTGGCCGCGCTGGTCGCCGCGTTCGTGAGCGGCTGGTTCGCGGTGTGGTTCCTGGTGGCCTACCTCAAGACGCGATCGCTCCAGCCGTTCGTCGTCTACCGTCTACTCCTCGCCGCGGTCATCTTCGTCCTCGTGCTCCGGGCCTGAGGCCGACCGTGCCCGGCTCCCGATGCGCGTGACGCGGCGGGAGTTCTGGGACGGTCCACTCGCCTGCGCTCGTCGCGAGCGCCGGCTGCTCGGCCGCGAGCCAGGCGCGATCCGTCGGGCCGGAGATCGTCGTGAACCGGCCCGACGACCTCGTCGATAGCCCGTGGGCCATCCAGCTTCGCGGCTTTCCGCCGGGAGTCGAGTCGAAATGATGGCGACGCTCGGCGGCTGGGGCGGAGCGCCCTGGCGCTCATGGGGCGGTCTTCGAGGCCGACGCCGCCGGCGAGGTCTCCCTGGCGACGTCCCCTGCCCTCAGCACGGGTCGTATCGGGGAGTCTCCCGCGATGGGGCTCTTCTGGTCGATGGAGCGTCAGGACGAAATGGGCGGAGCGGCGATTCCGCTCGACGGCGACTTCCGCTGACGCTCGCCGCCGGCGGCGCGACAGAGCGAGGGGCCGAAATCAGGCTCGATCGCCGCCTCGTGCTCGAGCCGGCGTCACGAGCCGCGACGTGGAGGCCGGACGGGCTGGTCGGCGGCACGCTCTTCACGCCGGCGTCGCCGGGCCCGCATCCGGCGGCCATCGTGCTTCCAGGCGAGAGCGGAGGCGTCTGGCTCTCGCTGGCCGCGCTACTCGCCTCGCGCGGCTACTGCGGCGCTGGCGCTCGGATACTTCGGCATGCCGGGACTGCCGCGGCACCTCGTCAACATTCCGGTCGAGTACTTCGAGAAGGCCAGTGGCCTGGCTCCTCGAGACGGTCCGACCGCGCGAGAGCTTCATCGCCGCGATCGGCATCTCGCGCGGGGGCGAGCTGGCGCTGTTGCTGGGCGCGACCGTTCCGGCGATCAGCGCGGTCGTCGCCTATCGCGCCGAGCGGCGTGGTGTTCGGTCCCGTCGGGCCGGCGGAGCCCGGTGACAGCGCGTGGACCCATCGCGGCCGACCGCTCGCGCATCTCGGACAGAGCAACCGGACGCGTCGACTGGTCGGCCATCGACCCGCGGCGCACGCCGATCGTCGAGAGACCCCTCTACGAGATCGATGCTCCGCGACCGCGACGCCGTCGAGCGATCCTCGATTCCCGGTCGAGCAGCACGAAGGGACCGGTCGCTGCTGATCTCGGAAGGGCCGATGACCAGTGGCCGTCCTTCGAGCTGGCCCAGATCGCGTATCACCGGCTCCAGGGCAACCGGCACCCCTACCCGTTCGCCCACGTGAGCTACGACGGAGCCGGCCACGGCATCTCGTTTCCCTACATGCCGACGACGGTGACGAGCTACGTGCATCCACTCACCCGGCGGCTCTATTCGCTCGGCGGCCAGCCCGCGATGACCGCTGCGCGCGAACGCGGATTCGTGGCCCAGGGTGCTCGCGTTCCTCGCGGACGCCCGGCGTCAGCGGAGATAGCGCGAGAGCCAGTCGAGGCTTCGGGCGACCGCGTCCGGCGGTGGCCCGGATCGGTGAGGCGATGGTCGGCGCCCGGAATGATCACGAGGTCGCACGGCTCCGCCGCGCGCGCGTGCAGGATCGTGCCGTGCTCCACGGGGACGACCTCGTCGGCCTCGCCATGAATCGCCAGATGACGGGCGACACCGACGGCGGCGACGCGGCGTAACGGTGGGAAGAGCTCCAGCAGGAACGGGATCCCGATACCCTGCGAGTGCTGCGCGTCGTCGCCCAGGTCCTCCAGGTTCGCGGGCGCGTTCCACGTCGCGACGGGAAGCTCCCCGCTCCGCGGCGAGATGAAGCGCCACGAAGCCTCCGAGGCTCGACCCCAGCAGACCGAAGCGCCGGTCGAGGCGCGAGATGACGCTCGAGCAGGGCCAGCACGGCGCGGGCATCTTCCAGACGCGTGCCGATGGTCGTCTCGTCCTCGCGCCCGGATGACTCGCCGCAGCCCCGGAAGTCGAAGCGCGCGAGGGCCAGCCCGCGCGCGCGTCGATTCATCGCCCAGCAGGAGGTACTTGTCGCTGTCCTTGCCGGCGCTGAGGCCGTGAAGCGCGATGATGCAGGGACCGGGCGCGGATCCGTCGGGCAGGTGGAGGACGAGGGCGAGCTCGGCGCCCGGCAGGACGACGGTGTGTCGTTCCTAGGTCAAACCCAGATGAGGTCGAACAGGCGGCAGGTATTCGTCGAGAGCTGGAACATCGCGTCCTCGACCGGCAGCCCCTTCAGCTTCGCGACTTCTTCGGCCACCCGGCTGGCCAGCCACGGCCCGGAGTCCATCCCCTCGAATTCGCCGCCGTACTTCCAGGGACCGTCGCTCTCGACCAGCAGGGCGTCGAGCGGCACGCTCGTCGACCATCTCGCGGTCGCGCTCGCGGGAGACGACGTCGGCGGTGACCGAGACGAAGTAGCCCGCATCCACGATCGCGCGCGTGACCTCGGCGGGCGCCTTGTGCCAGTGGAAGACGGCCCGCTCGATCGCGGTGACGCTTGAGCGCCTCGAGCGCGTCGGCCGCGGCGCCGTGCGGCGCGTGCAGGACCACCGGGCAGGTCCCAGCGCGAGGCGAGCTCGAGGAGCCGGCCGAGGCGGTCGCGGCCCCGCGCCATGATCGCCGTCGGATCCGGCACGCTCTCGAGCGAGTACCACGGGCAGGCCGATCTCGCCGAGCCGCGACGATCCGGCGAGTGGTGCAGCGGCGATCTGCTCCTCGACCGCGCTCGAGATCCTCGTCGGTGAGCCGCGTCCGATCGGGGTGGAACCCGAGGCACGCCCAGACCGCCTTGGGCGCGGCGGCCGGCCGCAGCGAGCGTCTGCGCGTTGGTCTCGACGTCGCAGCCGACGGCGACGGCGCCCCGACGTCGTGGGTCAGCGGCAGCCGCAGGCGTCTCCCGCGGATCGGCGAACGCGCGGATCGTGCAGGTGACAGTGGCTGTCGATGATCATGCGCGCCTCCCGTCTCAGGTTCCCGCCACCACCATCGCGGCCGATCCAGCAGGGTCGGGCGACAGCGGTGCGGTCGCGCAGGACCAGGTCGTTGCCGACGCCCTCGATCGCGCGCCAACATCTCCAGGAGGTTGCCCGGCCACCGTCACTTCCTCGACCGGGTAGGCGAGCTCGCCCGTTCTCGATCCACAGGCCGACGGCGCCGCGCGAGTAGTCGCCCGTCACCCCGTTCACGCCGAAGCCGATCAGCTCGGTGACGTAGAAGCCGTTCTTCACCGAGGCCGATCAGCTCGCGCGGCGTCGCCCTGCCCGGCAGCAGCATGAGGTTGCTGCGTCGAGACCGCGCACGCCGCTGCCGTCGCGGCCCGGCGTGGTGCGTCGACGTCGAGCCCGAGCTTGCGGGCGCTGTACGTGTCGAGCAGGTAGGACTCGAGCACGCCCTCGCCGACGAGCACGCGTCCGGCGCGTCGGCCAGCCCTCGCCGTCGAACGGCCGCGAGCCGAGCGCCGCCGGGATCAGCGCCGATCGTCCACGATCGTCACCGCCGGCGACCGCGATCTTCGGTGCCGCGCCGGTCGAGCAGGAACGACGCGCGCCGGTAGAGGCTCGGCCCGCTCGCCGCGCCCGGCGATCGAGCTGCACGAGGCTCGCCGCGGTCTCGGGGTCGAAGATCGACCGGGACCTCGGCGGTCTTCATCTTGCGGGCGCCCAGACGCCGCAGCGCGCGCGCGCGGCCGCGGTGCGCCCGACCGCGGCCGGATCCTCGAGGCGGGCGCGCTTGCGGCGACGTCGAGTACCAGGAGTCGCGCTGCATCTCGCCGTTGCGGCCGACGCCACCGGGCGCCACGCTGATGCCGAAGCTCGACGTCGCGTAGCCGTGGGCGAAGCCGTGGGACGTGGCGTAGGCGTAGCGCGCGCGTCGATCGGCGTACTCGGCGCCCTCCGAGTTCGTGATGCGCGGGTCGGACTCGAGCGCGGCGGCCTCGGCCCGGCGCGGCCATCTCGATCTTCGCCTCGGGCGAGAGATCGTCGCCGTCGCGTCCTCGAGGTCGAGATCGGGCACCCGCTCGATCAGCTCGCCGACGGATCCGGCAGCCCCGCGTGCGGATCCTCGGCGGTGATCCGGGCCAGCGCGGTCGGCCTCGTCGACCGACGCGCTCGAGCGACTCGCGCGAGAGATCGGACGTGGACGCGGCCGCCGACGCCCGCCCGGCGAACACGCGCAGCGGCAGGCGCTGCTCGCGCGCAGTGCGCTGACGTTCTCCGACCTCGCCCATGCGCACCGAGGCGCCGAAGCGGCGCTCCTCGACCAGGTAGCCGTCGGCGGCAGTGGCGCCGCGCTGGCGCGGGCGCGCTGGAGGACGTCGACCAGGAGGTCCTCGCGCGCTTCAGACCGGCGTCCCTCCGACGGTCATGCCGTCGATGCGGATCGTCGGCAGGCCGACGCCGACCGGGACCGACTGCCCGTCCTTGCCGCAGGTGCCCACGCCCTCGTCGAGCTGCGAGGTCGCGGCCCACGCGCGAGCACGCGGGTGAGCGCGTCGGGGCCGTTGCCGATCAGCGTCGCGCCCTTCACCGGCGCCGTCACGCGGCCGTCCTCGATCAGGTAGGCCTCGCTCGCCGAGAAGACGAACTTGCCGTTGGTGATGTCCACCTGGCCGCCGCCGAAGGTGACCGCGTAGAGACCGCTGGTCGACCGAGCGGATGATGTCCTCCGGGTCGTCCTCGTCCGGCCAGCATGAACGGTGTTCGTCATGCGCGGCATCGGCGGGTGCGCGTAACGACTCGCGCCGGCCGTTGCCCGGTCGGCTTCATGCCCATGAGCCGCGCGTTCAGCCGGTCCTGCAGGTAGCCGGCGCAGGACGCCGTTCTCGATCAGGACGGTGCGACCGGTCGGCGTGCCCTCGTCGTCGACGTTGAGCGAGCCGCGACGGTTCGGGATCGTGCCGTCGTCGACGACCGTGCACCAGCTCCGAGGCGACCTGCTGGCCGATGCGCCCGGCGAAGGCCGAGGTGCCCTTGCGGTTGAAATCGCCCTCGAGGCCGTGTCCGATCGCCTCGTGCAGAAGAATGCCCGGCCAGCCCGGGCCGCAGCACGACCGTCATCGCTGCCCGCCGGGGCGTCCACCGCGCTCGAGCTTGAGGCACGGCCTGGCGCGCCGCCTCGGCGGCGAAGCGGCGCCAGCGCCCTTCCTCCGAGAAGAAGTCGAAGGTGACCCGCCCGCCCCCGCCGTAAGAGCCGATCTCCGCTTGCCGCCTTCCTCGGCGATCGCGGTAACGTTCAGCCGGGTGAGCGGGCGAACGTCGCCGACCGTCCAGCCCGAGGCGGTCGCGATCAGCATGACCACCTCCTCGCTCGCGATGCGACGCGATGACCTGCTGCACGCGAGGATCGGCGGCGCGCGTCTCGGCGTCGATCCGCCGGAGCAGGTCGAGCTTGCGGGCGAGGTCGGTCAGCGATCGGCTGCTCGGCCAGAGTGTAGAGATCGTGCGGCCGGCCCGCGGCTCGACCGCAAGCGTCCGAGGTCGCCGACTCGGTCCGCGATCGCGCGCGCCTGCCGCGCGGCCTCCTCGAGGTTCTTGACCGAGATCTCGTCGGTGTGGGCGTAGCCGGTCCGGGTTCCGGCCTGCGCGCGCACCCCGGCTCCCTGGCTCACGTGGCGAGAGGCCTTCTTGACAATCGCCCTCTTCGAGTACCAGCTCTTCGTTGATACGGTACTCGAGGTAGATATCGGCGTCGTCCACCCTTGCCGAGCAGCGTTCCCGCCGAGAACACGCTCCATGAGTCCGGACGTGACGCTGAACCGGTCGGAGAAGAAGGTCTCGGGTCGAGCGCGGGCAAGATCTGTCATCCAGTCTATCGGCCTCCAGGGCCGTCGGAGTGCCAATCCTAACGTGCGCTCCCCGACGCCCCAAGCTTTGGATTCGATGCTCCCTATGGATCAATTCTACCCGGCCGGGAAGGCCGCCGGCGCGGTCGAAGACTAACCAGTCGCCTGAAAGCGCCTGAATAATCTCGTGAATGCGCCTCACGCCGTAGCATGAGCGAGGGCCCGGGGCGAGGATATCGGCGCCGTCGATCTCGTGAATCTGGCCCGTCCTGACCGCCGCGATCCGCTCCAGCCGGGTCGCGCGCGCGATCGCCTCGAGATCGACCGGCTTGCCGCACCACGAGGCGAGAATGATCTGGGGATCGCGCTGGATGACCGCGTCGGCGGCTCGATCTTGCGCCCGTGGCCGACTGCTGCTCGTCGCGGAGCTCGGCGAACACGTCGCGGCCTCCCGCGATCTCGATGATGTCCGAGACCCAGCGGATCCCGGCGATGAGCGGGTCCATCCACTCCTCGAAGTAGACGCGCGGGCGGTCCGGCCAGACGGCTCGAGTACTCGCGGATCTGTCGCACCTCGTCGCGCAGGTCGCCGGATCAGCTCGCGCGCCTGGCGCTCAGCGCCCAGGGCGCCGCCGATCGAGGAGGATCGCGCCGAGGACGTCCTCGAACGAGCGCTGGTTGGTGCAGAGAACCGTCACGCCCGCGCCGATCAGGTCGCGCGACGATGTCACGCTGGAGATCCGAGAAGGCCAGGACCAGGTCGGGCTCGAGCGCGAGGATGCGGTCGAGCTTGAAGGTGCGTGAAGCCGCCGACGCGCGCGCTTTCCCGCGCGGCCTCGGGCCGCCGCGCGGTGCCGGGAACGCCGACGACCCGGTCGCCGGCGCCGAGAAGAAACGAGATCTCCGCTGTCTCTGCCGTGAGGCGAACGATGCGACGAGGGAACTCGACCGCGCTCTCGCCGTCACGCCTCAGATCGCAGAGCGCGCGGAGGCCGCTCCACCTCCGCGAATCCGCTGAGCAAGAGCCAGCCGGGAAGCGCCTGGATCCATTTCCGCGGCCCTTCCACGACGATGGCGCGGGAGCGAAGCGCCTCACTGAAGCGCAGGTCTCCGAGCCAGACCTTCGTAATCGCCTTGAGGTCGGCGGAGACGACGATGTCGGCCTCGAAGCCGGGATCCTTCAGGCACAGGTCGACCTCCGGGCGCTGGAGGACGAGCCACGGGTCCGGAAGCCCCGGTAGCCCGCTGGGATGCCTCGAAAGTCGAAGCGAGCGACCACCCGCTCGGCCGGCAGCCGATCGACGGCGATCCGGCGGTGGATGTCCCACATGAGGAGCCCCGCGTCCAGATTCTCGGGCTGACCTGCCCGTGGATCCAGCGCTGGCCCCATCTCGCCGAGCCGGTCGATGACGGCCCTGAACTCCTCGCCGCGCCTGCGTCAGCCGGTACTCCCGCCCTCGTCCGCTCGGCCAGGGGCATGCTCTCGATCACGCCGCTCTCCTCGAGAGCTCTGCAGCCGCTGGGCGAGGAGCGTGCGCGAGATCAAGGGCATGCCGCGCCTCGAGATCGTTGAAGCGCCGGCTTCCGCAGAACATCTCGCGGAGAATCAGCGGAGTCCACCGCTCGGCGAACACCTCGCACGCCACCGCGACCGGGCAGAACTGGCCGTAGCCCCTTCATCGTGGACCCGACTCTAGGAGTCAGGCGGCGCGGCCGCAAGTCCATTTTATGGGCTTGGCGCCCCCTGCCCGAGCCTGCCATGGTGCACGTGCAGGATCGACCCACGACAACCGATCGAACACGGGGAGGACTCCCGATGGCATGTGCCCTCTCGCACCCGATCAGTGAGGACAGCGGACCGGACTGGGTCGCGCTGGCGCGCGAGCTCGGGCCGCGCATTCGCCGAGCGCGCCGCCGCCCACGACGCCAGCGACACGTTCGTCACCACGAACTACGCCGAGCTCAGGGCGCGCCGGGTCTTCTCGGCCGGCGTGCCCGCGGAGCTCGGGGAGGCGGAGCGTCTCACGCCGAGCTCTGCGCGATGCTGCGCACCTTCGGCCACTACTGCAGCTCGACAGCCCTCGCGCTCTCCATGCACACGCACCAGGTGGCAGTCGCGGTGTGGCGCTGGCGTCACGAGGGCGCCCCGGTCGAGCCGTTTCTCCGCCGGGTCGCCACCGAGGAGCTCGATCCTCGTGTCGACCGGGGCATCGGACTTCCTCGCCGGCAGCGGAACCGCCCGGAAGGTCGACGGGGGCTACCGCGTGACCGCCGAAAGATCTTCGGGAGCGGCTCACCGGCGGGCTCGCTGCTGATGACGATGGCGATCTACGACGACCCGAAGGACGGGCCGACGGTCTTGCACATTCCCGGTACCGCTCGACGCGTCCAGGGGTCAAGATCCTCGACAACTGGCGCACGCTCGGAATGCGCGCACCGTGGCTCGAACGACATCGTGCTGGACGACGTGTTCGTCCCGGACGCCGCCGTCGGTGCCCGGCGGCCAGCCCGGCGTCTGGAGCCCTATCTTCCACGTGACGTACGCGATCGCCTTTCCGCTCGTCCTCTCCGTGTACCTCGGCATTGCCGAGAGCTGCTCGGGAGCTCGCCCTGCGCGAAGCGGCGAGAAAGGCCAAGGACCCGAGCGTGCAGGCGCTGGTCGGCGAGATGGAGAACGAGCTGGCCACGGCACGGATGGCGCTCGCGCCACATGATCGACGCCGCCGCGACGAGGCTCCATGGGGGTCGAGAGCGACCAACGAGGTCCTCATGGGCCGCACGATCGCCGGGCGCGCCGCAATCCGGAACCGTCGAGAAGGCGATGGAAGTAGTCGGCGGCGCCTCGTTCTTTCGGGTCCTCGGACTCGAGCGACTGTTTCGCGACGTCCAGGGAGTACGCTTCCATCCGCTGCAAGAGAAACCGCAGCAGTTCTACACCGGGCGCCTGGCCCTCGGCCTGGACGTGAACGGCTGAGGCTGGAGGAGGAACATGACGACGATGAGAATCTGCGGTCCTCGCCTCGTTGATACTCGCCCTCGCGACCACCGCCTGGGCCGACGTCGTGACCGACGCGAATGCGAAGGCCGCCGACGATCGCGTCGAGGCTCCCGGCGACTCCGCCCGCCGTGAGAGTCATGGCGTTCGTGCAGGTGTCGGTGTTCGATGCGGTCAACGCGGTCACCGGACGCTACCCGCCGACGCGCGCGAAGATCGCTGCGCCGCCCGGCGCGTCCGTGCGACGCGCCGCGGTGGCCGCCGCGACGCGGACGGTGCTCCTGAAGCTCATGCCCGACCCAGCAGGCGGCGATCGAGGCCGACTATCAAGCCGCCCTGAAATCGCTGCCCGACGGCGCGGCGAAGACCGGCGGGATCGCGGTCGGCGAGCAGGCCGCGGCGGCGTGCCTGGCCCGCGAGGACGGCATGGGCGCTTCCCGACACGTATCGACCGCACACGACGGCCGGCGTCTACGTGCCGACCGTGCTTCCCGGCCGTGCCCAACTGGGGCAAGCGCAAGCCGTGGGTCATGACCTGCGGCGACCAGTTCCGTCCCGGCCCGCCGCCCGGCCTGACCAGCGAGACGTGGGCGCGCGACTACAACGAGATCAAGGCGATCGGCGCGAAGAACAGCACGCAGCGCACCCCGGAGCAAACCGCCATCGCCAAGTTCTGGGAGGCGACGGCTCCCGCCGATCTACTGGCCGGTGGCGCGCTCAGTCGCCGCCATGCCCGGCCGTGACGTGACCGCAGAACGCGCGGCTGCTGGCGGTGGCCGCGATGGCCATGGACGACGCGCTGGTCGCCGTCTTCGACGCCAAGTACCACGTACAACCTCTGGCGCCCGATCACCGCCATCCGCAACGGCGATCTCGACGGCAACGACTGCCACCGAGCGCGATGCAGGCTGGACTGCCGTTCATCGACACGCCGATGCATCCGGAGTATCCGTGCGCCCACTGCATCGTCGTCGGCGTCGCTGGGAGCGGTGCTCGAGGCCGAGATCGGTGGCCGGCCCGTCCCCGAAGCTCGAGCTCCAGCCAGCTCGACGGCGCGGTGGCGCCGTGCGCACGTGGGCGAGCGTCGGTGAGTTCGTGCAAGAGGTCGCCGTGGCCCGCATCTACGACGGCGTGCACTATCGCAACTCGGCGGAGGTCGGCACCGCGATGGGCAAGAAGATCGGCGAGCTCGCGGTGAGGAGCTTCCCGAAGCCGATCCGCTAGCCCGGGGCTCGACGGCGCGGGACCTAGCCCTCGTAGGTCTCGCGCCGGGCGAGACCGCGCTGGGCCGCCAGGTAGCTCGCCCGCGTCATCGGCGGCCGAGCCTTGGCGATCACCTCGCGGGCGCCGGCGGCGCCGTCCGACATCATGTCGACCACCATCGCCGCCAGCGCCTTGGCGGGGCCGAGGTACGCGAGCGGCTTGTCGACGATGGCCCAGTCGGCGCCGTGGCCGGTGCCGCGCGCCCCGCCGATGTAGGGGTGGAGGATGGGCATGACCTGCGAGAGGTCGCCCATGTCCGTCGAGCCCGTCCGATGGCCGATCTGCCGGTAGTTCTCCGCGCCGAAGAGGTCGCCGGCGATGTCGCGGAAGTGCCGGGCCATGATGGGATCGCAGGTCATCGGCATGTAGCCGGGAATGGTCTCGATCTCGACCTTGGCGCCGAGCGCCAGGGCGCCGGCCCGCAGCGCCCGATCGACCTTGACGTTGGCGTCGAAGATCGCCTCCATCGACCGGCCGCGCACGTACGTCTCGATCCGCACCTCGCCGGGGATGACGTTCACCTGCGAGCCCCGTGGGTGATGATCGGATGGACGCGGATCGTGTCCTCGTCGCGAAACGTCTCGCGGATCGCGTTGATCGCCATGAGGCCGATGTGGGCGGCGTAGAGGGCGTTGATGCCCATGTGGGGAGCGCCGCCCGCGTGCGCCGCCCGGCCGACGTAGCGCACCGTCTTCACGATGCAGCCGTTGTTGGAGGCCGGCACGCCCGCCTTGCCCTCCTCGGGGCGCGGGGTCGTGTGGATCATCATCGCCATGTCCACGTCGTCGAAGTGTCCGAGCCGCAGCAGCTCGGGCTTACCGCCCAGGAACTCGAGCTTGCCCGCCCGCGCCTGGGCGACGCGCCATTCGATGTCGCCGTACTCCTCGGCCGGTACGGAGAAGAACGCGACGCGGCCGGCCAGCTGGTCGAACGCCTTGGCGTCGAGGAGCCCGATGGCCGCGCCGAGCATGCCGGCGATCTGGGCGTTGTGGCCGCAGGCGTGCGCGGCGCCCGTCTCGGGATCGCCCTCGGGATGGCCGGCGACCACGAGCGCGTCGAGCTCGCCGAGCACCGCGAAGGTCGGTCCGTCGCCGGCCCGGCCACGGACGTCGGCGCGCACGCCGGTCAGCGGCGAGACCCGTCCGCGGGGTCAGCCCGAGCTTGCTTGAAGGTTTCCTCGACGAGCCGGGCGGTCTTCACTTCCTTGAATCCCAGCTCCGGGTGGCGGCGGATCTGCTTCACCGAGGCCGATGATCTCGTCCGCGCGCTGGTCGATCGCCTGATCAGACCCGCTGCTTCCAGCTCGTCCCTGGTCATGTCGTCCTCTCCCTGGTGCCGAAGTCTCGGGAAGCCGCCCGACATTCTACTGCCGCCGGCTTGCGGGCACCTGCATACTGACGGACAGAGATATGGAACCCCACCACGTCGTCGAGGCCGTCGGGATCGTCGTGCTTGGCCTAGTCTTCTATTCCTACGCCCGGCGCTGGTTCGAGTCGACCGAACGCGCCCCTCGCCCGGCGCGAGCGCTCCTGCGGATACTGGTCAACGGCCTGGCCTTCGGCCTCTTGACGGTGGCGCTGATGATCGCCCGGATCGATGTGGGTCAGGGCGTCTTCGTCGACGCCCGGGCCGTGCCGATCGCCCTGATCACCCCGGTCGAGGGCGGCTGGGCCGGGCCCTCGCCGCGCTGGTGGCGTGCGTCTACCGCGTGGCGTGGCTCGGCGGCTCCGGCGCGCCGGCGGGCGTGCTCCGGCCTCCTGGCGACGGCAGGCGCGTCCGGCCCTGGCGCTGGCGTGGGCGCGGCGCGACGGGGGTGTGCGCGCGCGCCACGCGTTCGCCCTGGGCGGCGCCGTGTACATCATCACGTTCGTCTCGTTCTTGCTCGTGGGCGAGCGAGGATCGCGATCTTCACCGCGTGAATGGCTGCCACTCCTGATCATCAGCGTCGGCGGCGTCGGGGGCTTCCGCGGCTCTTCATCGACGTGGCCGGCGCGATGGCGGCCGAGGCCGCGCGGCGCGAGGCGGCCGAGCTGCGCGCGATCGCGCTCTGGCCCGAGCCGCGGCGCACGAGATCAACAACGCGCTCATGATCGTCGTCGCCGGCGGGCTCTCCATCCTCGCCCGGCGGCTACCCCCGATAGCGAAGACAGCCAGTGGGCGACGCGCGCCCGGGACGGAATCGACGCGGTCAAGCAGATCATCATCCGCATGAACGCCATCACGCAGATCGAGGAAGTCCCGCCTCAAGGCTCCTCCCGCCCATGCTCGACATCCGCCGCTCCAGCAGATCCTCCTCCGCCGACTAGCTTTCTCCCTCTGGAGCCGGCGCCGGCGGGGAGTGGCCGAGGGGTCGACGGACCACGCGGCACGCGTCCGCGCCTCACCGCGTCAGCCGGGCTACATCCGGGCGTCGCTTCCGCATCGGCCCTTCCGATCGGTCCGACTCCCCGCCGACGCCGATTCCCGTTGGCGCCCGCGAGCGCCGGGCGAATTCCCGGCGACGCCGGACCGCACCAGACGCGGGGAGCCCGCGTGTATTTGGCGTGGAGCGCAGTCCAGAGTCCTCGGACTATGCCGAGTATGAGCGGGGCGGACGGCGGGCTGGCGGGGTGACGGGGGGTGGGCGGGCGGTGCGGTAGGGTCGCGACCCGTTCCCAAGCGGCGCCGGGTTACGCGCCCGGATGGGCCAGCCAGTGGGCAGCGCACGCGTGCCGCGTGGTCCGTCGACTCTTCCACGCCCGCCCCGCGCCTCAAGGGGCAGGAAGCAGTCGGGGCCGGCAGGCGTGAAAGCCTTCGCGCTCGGCGGCCGCGGCCTGGCGGCGGTCGAAGGTGACGAACTCGAGGGTGCCGGGCTCGTGCTCGGCGGCGACGAGGGCCGCGCCGATGTGGAGCGCGTCGGACGCCCTGAGCGGGTGGCTGCCCACGATGCGCTCGGCGTGACGCCGGACGATATCGGCCGCGGTCACCTCTGACCAGCGCTCCCACGCATCCAGAAAGTGCCGCCGCACGATGCGCAGCTGGCGGGACGCCGCGGGCTCGTCGCGGCCACGACGCAGCGAGCGCCGAGAGCACCCTCCAGGCGCGCCAGTGTCCAGACCACCACCTGGGGTCCTCGCGAAGCCAGCGCAGCGCGGCCCGGACTCGCGCTCGGCGATGAAGAGCGGCAGCAGGGGCGGACGGGTCCCAGTACCTCACCAGCCGCGCTCGCGATCTTCCAGGACCCGCGCAGCACGCCGCCCGGCAGCCGCACGGCTTGCGCGGCGCGCGAGCGGCCGACCGCGCCGCGCCGGACGAGACCCTGACGCTCCAGGCGCGCCAGCCGTCTCCGCCGCGCCGCGCGCGCCGGAGCTCGGCAGCGGCATCAAGCGCGCCACCGGCTGGTCGCGTGGTCCAGCACGAGCACGGTGCCGCCGCCGCGCACGTGCGCCAGGTAGCGCGAGAGGTTGTTCTTCAAGATAGCTATCTTGGCCTTCTTACATAGCTATGTTAGCCATGTTCGTGCCAAAACGGGACGAGAAAACTGTCGCCGGTGGCTACGGCCGGCGGGCGAAACGATCGGGCAGGAAGTCCTCTTCACCGAGACGCTCGGCTCGGCGCCGGTGATCCACTCCCGTCATGAGCCGAGCGGTGATGGGCGCGAGCAGGATGCCGTTGCGAAAGTGCCCGGTGGCCACGAACAGGCCGTCGACGCCGGGCCACGGGCCGAGCACCGGCAGGCTGTCCGGCGCCCACGGCCCTGAATCCGCACCACGTCCGGGCGATCGGCAGCTCGCGCAGCGACGGCACGAGCTCGATGGCGGCTCGAGAGGCCCGGCGATCCCCTTCGGCGGTGACGGCGCGCTGAAACCCGGCGCGCCTGACCGTCGCGCCGACAACCAGCTCGCCCGACGGCCGCGGGGGCCATGTAGGCCTCGCCGTGGACGCAATACGTGAGGATGGGAGGCACGTGCGCGAGGGCGATCATCTGCGCCGCGGCGCGGCTCGATGCGCAGGCCCGAGCCGATGGGCGCCATCAGCTCCGCGGCTCCACGCGCCCGCGGCCAGAGCACCGCGTCGCCGCTCGACCCGCTCGCCATCCGTCACCAGGGCCCGCACCCGGCTCCCCGACCACCAGGCGGGACACGTTGCAGCCGGTGCTGAGCTCGGCGCCGGCCGGAAACCGCCGCCTGCGCGTACGCGAGCACGAGGCGCTGGTTGTTGAGCCAGTGGTCGCCCCTGACGAAGATCGCGTGACGGATCTTGGGCGACAGGCGGGCTCGAGCGCCTGACGTCGGCGCCCTCCAGCACCCGACACCGAACTCCTTGTTGAGGACCCACGCATCGGCGTCCGCCGCGTCCGGGTGGCGGACATCGGGTAGATCGTTCCGCGGGTGACGTACTCGACGTCGATGCCGGTCCGACGCTGGAGCTCGTCGACCACGCCGGGATAGAGCCGCCAGCTCGCGAGGGCCAGCCGCGCGAAGTTCGTGTCGTTCGACTCGCCCAGCGGCGCGCAGCAGGCCGGCGGCCGCGCTGGAAGCCTCGGCGCCCGGTGTGGCCCGCTCGAACACGGCGACGCCTGGCATCCGGCCTTCGCCAGCTCGTAGGCCGTGGCGCAGCCGATGATCCCGCCGCCGACGATGAGGACTTCACGCGCCGCGGTCCAGCGCGTCGAGAAAACGGCGGTCTCGTCGCCGGGAGATTCGGCGCGCGATGATCGCGGAGATGACGGCGACGCCCCGGGCGCCCGCGCCCAGCGCCTCGCGCACCCGGTCCGGCGTGATGCCGCCGATCGCGATCACCGGAAGGCGCACCTGTCGCGCGACCCGCTCCAGGCGCTCGAGCCCTGCGGCGGACCGTACGGTCGCTTGGACGGCTGTCGTAGACCGGGCCGAAGATCACCCAGTCGGCGCCCTTCAGCTCGGCCTCGACCGCCTCTTCCAGCGAATGCACGGACACGCCGATCCGCAGCCGCTTGTCGGCGATCGCGCGAATGTCCTCGATCGGCAGCGACGTCCCGGGTGCGCTGGCACCGCGTCGGCGCCGACGGCCAGCGCCACGTCAACCCGGTCGTTGACGATCAGAGGGCCCCGCGATCGAGCTGCGAGGGCGCGCAGCCGGCGGCAGACGAAGGCCAGGTCCGCGGCCCCGAGGTCCCGCCGCGCACCTGCACGGCCGGCAGGCCTGGCCGCCAGCGCAGTCGCCGACCACCGCGGTGGGGATCGCGGCCGCGCGTCTGGGGTGCGGTCAGTGACGAGGCAGAGCCTCAGCTCGTCCACCGGGCACGCCCTCGAGCGGCGAGGACGCGGTCGCGTAGAGCTTGCCGATCCGGCCGGCGCGGAACGCGAAGCGGCCGGCCTCGACGCCGAGCCGCATGGCGCGCGCCATGCCGACGGGATCCTGAGCCCCCGAGATCGCCTGTGTTCATCAGCACGCCCTCGCAGCCGAGCGCTCCATCGCGATGGCGGCATCCGAGGCGGTGCCCACGCCGGCGTCCACGATGACGGGAACGCTGACCGTCTCCAGGATGATCTTGATGTTGTACGGGTTGCGGATCCCGAGACCCGAGCCGATCGGCGCGCCCAGCGGCATCACCACGGCCGCGCCGGCGTCCTCGAGCTTCTTCGCCATCACCGGGTCGTCGTTGGCGTACGGCATCACCGTGAACCCTCGCGCGCGAGGGTCTTGGTGGCTTCGAGGAGCCCCAGCGCGTCGGGAAAGAGCGTGCGCGGATCGCCGATGACCTCGGAGCTTCGACCATCTCGCCGAGCCCGGCCTCGCGCGCGAGATAGCACGTGCGGATCGCCTCGTCCGCGCGTAGCAGCCCGCCGTGTTAGGCAAGAGCGTGTAGCGCGTGGTGTCGAGGTGCGTCGAGGAGCGATTCGCCCGACGGCAGGTACTGACCCGGCGCAGCGCCACCGTGATGATCTGCGCGCCGGACGCCTCGTGCGCCTGCGTCATGACCCCCATCGACGCGTACTTGCCCGTGCCCACGATCAGACGCGACGAGAATTCCTTGCCGCTCGATGACCAGATTCGTGTCGCTCATGCGGCTCGTATCTCCTCCGTGCCCGATCCCCGCGCCCATCGGTCTGACGATCTCCACCCGGTCGCCGCCGCGCAGCACGCGTGCGCCCTGTACGCGCTCTTCGCCGGCGTCACCTCGCGGTTCACCGCGACCGCGGCGTGTACTGCCGCTTCGACGCCGAGGCGCCACGGAGCAGCCCCTCCACGTCCTGTGCCGTCGGCGAACCTCCAGGTCCTTGCCGTTCACCACGATCTTCATAAGCAAAACGGCCGCGCCCCCTCATGCGGGTGCGGCCGCCTGGTCTCTCGGCCCGCCGTGTGTGCCCCCCGCTGGAATTACCCATGATCAGGTTCGAGGGGTCCCGCCGTACCCGGGTTCTCAGGAAACCTCCCCCACGACGTCTGGCCGAAGTATACCACCGCGACGTACCTCAGGCAGCGTGAGCTGGCGGCCGGGTCGTGGCCATCACCCGCGGCAGCGTCTGCCTCCACCCAGCTCGCGCCCGGGCGCCAGCACCACGGAGGCGGAGCGCACGAGGAACGAGCGCGGATCGCGGCCGGGCGCGGGCGTGCCGTGATCGCGCAGCGCCCGGGCGCGCGATCATCATGCGCCGGCGCACCTGGATGATCGCGGTGTCGCTCGTGCCCAGCCGCTCCGACGCCGCGATCGACGATCGCGCCCTGGCTCTCCTGGATCGCCTGGTCCTGCACGCCGAAGCCCGGGATGCCGCAGAACATCCGGGTGCGGTGCGCCTCCCAGTCCATGAAGTAGTCGTTGTCGCGGTTGGCCGCGGTGCGGATGTCGCCGTAGGGCTCGGAGGTCGCCGGCGCGTAGTCGCAGACGTGGGCGCCCTTGCCCTCGATGTGCAGCGCGATCTCCTCGCGGTCGAGCGGCCGCGTCCGGGTGCCACGTCACCATCCAGTTGACGACGTGCGTGTCGTCCATCGGCACCCAGATGTGGGACTGCACGACCTTCTCGTCGAGGTCGGCCGGCGGCATCGTGTAGAACGGCAGCAGGAACTGCGTGATGCGCCAGTACCAGCGCGCCGTCGGGCTGCGTGCGGCGCGCGCCGATCAGCACGCCGTAGTCGGTGTCGACCACCTCGAAGCGCGGCGCGCGGTCGCCGGTCTGCACCGCCGCGCCCACGCCGAAGCTCACGCGGTCCATGTCTCCGGTGATCGTCGCGAGTCGGCGTGATCGATCGGCGCGTGCAGGAACGAGATGTGGCTCGAGTCGATGCCGCCCTCCATCGCCTGGAACCAGTTGCAGTCCTGGACGCGCTTGGAGGCGAAGCTGTGGTCCTCCGGGAGCAGCGTCCACTCGAGATCGGGCAGCGGCGGCGGCGGGCGCGCCGGGCCCATGTAGCGCCCAGATCACGCCGCCCGCGCTCGACGCACGGATAGGCCGGCGTGGCGTGACCTTCGCGGCGAAGCTGGACTCCGCGCGGCTCGCTCGGCATCTCGACGCACTGGCCGTCGAGGCCGAACTTCCAGCCGTGATAGACGCAGCGCATGCCCGGCTTCCTCGACCCGGCCGAAGTAGAGCGAGGCGCCGCCGGTGCGGACAGAACTCGCCGATCGAGCCCGGGCCGGCCGCTCTGGTCGCGGTACGCGATGAGCCGCTCGCCGAGCAGCTTCACGCGCTTGACCCGCCCGCCCGGCGGCAGCTCGCTCGGACAGCACGACCGGGATCCAGTAGCGCCGGAGCAGCGCGCCCATCGCCGTGCCCGGCCCGGTCAGCGTCAGGAGCTCGTTGGTCGTCACGGCTCAGCATCGGTGTTCACCTCTCGTCATGACGACGCCTCCGTGATGGCCTCGACGGCGCCGGGGATGCTCGAGCGAGGAGAGGTCGCCCGGGCTCCTTGCCGAGGTACGTCGCGCGGATCACGCGGCGCATGATCTTGGCGCTGCGGGTCTTCGGCAGCTCGCGCGCGAACAGCACGCGCTCCGGCTTGATGGCCTTGCCCATCGCGTGCGCGACGCGATCGATCGCGAGCTCGACGCGCAGGGCGTCGGACGGCCGATAGCCCGGGCGGAGCACGGCGAAGCAGACCACCGCCTCGCCCTTGACCTCGTGCGGCACGCCGATGGCCGCCGGCTTCCGTTCGACCGCAGGGTGGCCGACCAGCACCGACTCGACCTCCGCCGGGCCCACGCGCTTGCCCGCGATCTTGAGCGTGTCGTCGGAGCGCCCGTGGATGAACCAGAAGCCGTCCTCGTCGACGTACGCCCAGTCGCCGTGCACCCAGACGTCGGGCCAGCGCGACCAGTACGTCTCCATCGTAGCGCTCCGGATCGCTGCCAGAAGCCCGCGGTCATGCCGGGCCACGGCGCGCGTGACGACCAGCTCGCCGACCTGCCCGCGCACGGGCTCGCCGTCGTCGCCGAAGCACGTCGGCGGCCATGCCGGGGATCGGGCCGGTGAACGAGCACGGCTTGATCGGCGCGATCGGGAAAGCACGCCGAGGATGCCGCCGGAGATCTCGGTGCCGCCGGTGTAGTTGATGATCGGCACGCGCCCTTGCCCGACGTGCTCGAAGAGCCAGCGATAGGGCTCGGGGTTCCACGGCTCGCCCGTCGAGCCGATGATGCGGAGCGACGAGAGATCGTGGGCGTGCGATCCAGCTCGGCGCCGTGCGGCATGAGCGCGCGCACCGCGGTCGGCGAGATGCCCGAGTGACGTGACGCGGTGCGCGCGCGAGCAGCTGCCACAGACGATCGGGCTCGGGATAGTCCGGGCGTGCCCTCGAACAGCACGGCGGTCGCGCCCGTGGAAGAGCGCGCGCCGTGATCAGCATCGGCCCCATCAGCCAGCCGAGGTCGGTCAGCCAGAACAGCCGGTCGCCCTCGCCCACGTCCATACACGTACGCCGCAGTCGTGCGCGTTCTTGATGCCGAAGCCGCCCTGCGTGAGCACCGTGCCCTTCGGGCCGGCCGGTCGTGCCCGGACGTGTAGATGATGAGCGCGGGCGTGATCGGCCTCGACGGCCAGCGCGCGGCGCACTCGGTCGGACTCGCCGCCGACGGCCTCGTGCCACCAGACGATCGCGCTCCGGCGGTCCACGGGACCGTCGCGGCCGAGTCGGCGATGGACGATCACGTGCTCGACCGATCGGGCACTGCGGCCACGGCCTCGTCCGGCGGTCTCGCTTCATCGTTGACGATCTGGCCGCGGCGACGAAGCCGTCGGCGGTGATCAGCACGCTGGCCTCGCAGTCCTGACAGCCGCGTGGCGACCGCCTGGGCGCCGTAGCCCGAGAAGCACGGCGTGTAGATGGCGCCGATGCGCGACGCACCGCGAGCGTCGCGATCGCCGCCTCCTGGCGACATCGGCAGGAACACGCCGACGCGGTCGCCCGCGCCGACGCCGAGACGCTGCAGCGCGTTGGCGAGCCGGTTCACCTCGCGCGCCGAGCTCGCGCGTAGCGTCAGGCGTCCGGGCTCGGCCGTCGTCCGCCTTCCCAGATGATCGCCGGGCTGCGTCGCCGCGCCCGGCGTCGAGGTGGCGGTCGATGCAGTTCGTCGGCGAGGTTCATGCAGGCCGCCCGGGAACCAGCGCGGCCACTGAAGGCCGCGGGAGACGTCGCGCACCGCGCGTGTACGGACGCGTGACCATCGAAGCCCGAGGTCGCGCACGACCGCGTCCCAGTACCAATCGGGGTCCGCGACGCTCCGGCGCTGCAACTCGGCCAGCGTGCCGATGCCGAGGATCGCATGAAGCGCGCGATACGGGAGCCCTCGGCGTATTCGCGCGTGGGCCGCCAGATGATCTCTGCTCTTGCCGGTCTCGGTCATGAACTACCTCCCGCCACGGCAGTGTACTCGGTGGCGGGCTACCGGACCAACGGCGGTCAGGCGGCGTTCAGGGCTGCGGAATCTTGAGGGGCGCCGGGATGACCCAGGCCAGGTACGCGATGACGCCGAGAAAGGCGACCTTCAGTGCGTCTCGCGGCTTGATCGGCGGAAAGCGCCACGCGCGCCGTGTCGCCGCGCTGGGCGAGCAGCTGGTTCAGGAACGTCATGTTGACGAGATAGACCGCGACCAGAAATGAGAGGACGCCGGTCACGAGCGATGAGCGCCCTGCAGGCCGACGCTCCGCTTGCCGCGGGCGAAGAACACCGTCGCCCTGGCCGACCAGAAGCCCGATGACAACGGCCGCGAGGCCGAAGCCAGTCCTGGTGAGCACCGTGAGGCCCCACCCAGGCGAGCGCACCCACGGTACCGCCCGAGGATGAAGGCTCCGAGCGCCGCCATCGGATGGATTGACGTGGTCGACGCGCTCCGGGATCGGCCGGTCGAGCGCCTGGGACTCCGACGGTCACGATAGAATCCCGCTTCGCGCGCGCGCGCACGTTCGAGCTTCTGACGGGAGAGACGCCATGGCACACGGACAGGCCGGCTTCGACGTGCCCGGACAGCTGGGGACTCGCCGGAAAGGTCGCGATCGTGACGGGCGGCGGCGCCGCGCGGCGACGGCATCGGCAATGGCCGTGCCGCCGCGATCCTGCTCGCCCGGGCGCGGCACGCGGGTCGTCGTGGTCGACCGACGACCTGGCGCTGGCCGAGCGCACCGTCGAGCGATGATCGAGGCCGACGGCGGCGGCAGCGAGGCGCTCGCCGTCCAGGCCGACGTCACGCGCGCGCTGAGCTGCGCGGCCATGGTCGGCAGGCGGCGCTCGATCGCTTCGGCCGTCTCGACTTTCTCGACAACAACGTCGGCATCGGCAGCCGCGGCTCCGTCGTCGACGAGACCGAGGAGAGCTGGCGCCGCGTCATGCAGGTCAACGTCGAGCACGATGTTCCTCGCCGCCAAGCACGCCATCCCGGCCATGGTCAGGCGGCAGGCGGCGGCGCCATCGTCAACGTCTCGTCGATCTCCGCGCTGCGCCCGCGCGGCCTCACCGCCTACTCCGTCTCCAAGGGCGCGGTGATCGCGCTGACGCGGGCCATGGCGGTCGACCACGGCCGCGAGGGCATCCGCGTCAACTGCGTCGCGCCGGGTCCCGTCTACACGCCGATGGTCTATCAGCGCGGCATGAGCACTGCAGCACGCGATCAGCGCCGCCAGGCCTCGGCGCTCGGCATCGAGGGCACCGGCTGGGACATCGGCCACGCCGTGCGCTTCCTGCTCTCGGACTCACGCGCGCTACATCACGGGCCCACACGCTCGTGGCGGACGGCTGGCGCCGGCACTGACGGCGCCGGCGCGTGACGCCGGCGGCTCCGGAGGCTAGTCGGGCCGCGCAAGCGCGGAGCGATGCCCTCCGGCGTCGCTTCTGCGCACGCCATCGCACGGCCGTCGCCGTCGGCGGCGTGGCTTAGCAGTCGGCCGGCGCCGGCGCGCCTGACCATGTCTGGGGCCTCGGCGCCCGTCTGCGCGGATCCTTGCCCCGATCGGACGTCATCTCAGTTCCAACTCTCGGTCCTGCCGTACGGCCACGTGCTCGGACATCGCGGCCTCTCCCACTCGCTCCTCTTCGCGGCCGGACTGGCGTCGATCGTGGCCGTGCTCGTTGCGCCGGACGGCAGTCCCGGCTCGCGCGGCTCTGGGCCTTCTTCTTTCTGGCCACCGCGTCGCACAGGCTGCTCGACGCCATGACGGACGGCGGCCTCGAGAGGGTGGCGTTCTTCCGCGCCGTTCTCGGGCGCCACCGCTCTACCACTCTCCCTGGCGAAGCCGATCGTCGTCTCGCCGAGCTCGATCGGCGAATTCGTCGGTCCGCGCGGCGCTGCGGGCGATGTGGAGCGAGCTCCGGCTGGGTCTGGGCGCCCTCGGCGGTGGTCTTCCTGGTCGGGGTTGGCTTCGCGAAGACCTCCTTCAGGAGGTCACGGTCACGCCGGGCAGCCAGGGTCGGTCCTGATCTTTCGCTCCTCTTCCCCGACCACGTGGAAGAGGCCGTCGAGGGCCTTGCCGACGACGTAGCGGTCGAGGTCGTAGCTCTCGGTCTTCAGGAACGGGATCGCCTGCGCCCGGCCGAGCAGCCTCGCTGTACTGTCGCGTGGTCCCGACCTGCGTTCATCCGCGCGATCCACGATCGGGCGGAAGGCCAGCGTGAGCGGAGGCGGAAGTCTTGTCCTTGAGTAGTCGGTCGCCGCGGTTGGCGCGCCGTTCAAGATCCGCTGCGCGTCGTCGATGGTCATCTTCCCGATCGCGTCCCAGAAGATCTTCTTGGCCTCGGGCGCCGCGTGCTCGGCCGCGCGGTTCATGCTGAGCACGAGCTCGTCCACCTCGCCGCCGTAGCCGACCGCGCGCGCACGCCCCGCTCGGATCGCTGCGCAGCCGCTCCGGCATCAGGATCTTGATGGCCTGGTTCCGAAGTAGCCGTCGGTCTTCCGGTCAGCTTCACGGCGCTCGGTGCCCACCTGTAGCGCCTGCTTGAGCGCGGCGCCGATCTTCGCGCGTCGCCGGGCGATCGCCGCTCCGTGGACGGGTGAAGGCGTGTCCAGCTCCTTGAGGATCGAGTCGAGCTGGGCAGAGACCGGCGCGGCGGTCGCCAGCGACCAACGCCGCGGCGTACGGCGCCACTCGACGCAGCGGCTTCGCGCATCCTCGAGCTGGCGTGGCAAGCGCCGCGCGATCGGTGACCGGCTGGCTCGCAGGCGTAGTTCCGGCAGACGCATCGCCGTCGCCTTCCCGCCCACCGCTTCTCGGCCCTCGAGCAGCGAGCAATACGTAACTGAACGAAGTATTACC
>ERZ1370068.8936-contig-7752_pt1 | contig 35973 bp, 37 predicted proteins | sample MGYA00561227_ERZ1370068 | MGnify/ENA primary metagenome ERZ1370068 (study PRJEB38410, sample SAMEA6850437) | metagenome | study: Metagenomic assessment of the ecological functions of the soil: analysis of the soil microbiota associated with the... | reverse complement strand
TTATTACTTCGTTCAGTTACGTATTGCTGGTCGCGCCCGCAGGGCAGCACCACCATCACCTTCGAGCCGCGCCCTTCGCCGACCACGTGCCAGGCGAGCGCCAGAAGCGCCGCCGGGTTGCGCCGCGCGGGTCCGGGCGGCGCGTGTGACGTCGTCCATCGCCGAGGCGCCCGCGAGAATCCCCGATGTCGATCCCCTGGGCGCGGCCGGCACCAGGCCGACGGCGCTCGTGACCGCCCGCCGACCCAGTCCCATCGGGAAGCGCTCGGCGCTGCTCGACGGCAGGCGGTCGAGAGCGCTACCCTCCTGCGTGATCGCGACCGCGTGCGGGCCGAACTCGAGGTCGTGCGCCTTGTACGCGGCGGCAGCCGAGCATCCGTTCGCGTCTCCGGGCGTGCCGCCCGACTTCGAGATCACGACCGCGAGCGTCTCCCCGACAGCGCTGCCGAGCCTGGAAAGCACGCGGTCGATGCCGTCGGGGGTCGGTGTTGTCGAGGAAGTGCGGCTGCAGGCGGCGGTCGGCCGAGCTCGCGAGCGCGTCGGCAAGCCACCAGCTGGGGGCCGAGCGCCGACCCGCCGATCCCGATCACCAGCGGGTGCCGGAAGCGCTCGGCGCGAGGCGGCTTAAGCCGGCCGTCGTGGATCCGCTTTGCAAAGTCGCCCGAACGCGCTCGCGGGTTTTTCGCGGATCGCGGCGGCGATCTCGAGGCGTGGGCGCCCTCTCGGGCGCGCGCAGCCAGTGGTGGCCGACCATGCGCTTCTCGTCCGGGTTCGCGAGCGTGCCCTGCTCCGAGCGCGGCCATCGCGTGGCGCGATCGATCAGGGGCTTTCCGCTCCCTGAGCGCCTCTTCGCCGAAGCCCATGCGGCTCAGGTCAGGCACCAAGCCGAGCGAAGAGGCTCGTCGAGCAGCAGGGTCTGGTAGCTGCCAGAGGTCGCGGGGGTCATGGAGAGGCCTTAGCGGCATTCTAGCCTGCGGCCTCGGGGCCACATCGCTCGATCCGACGCTTGTCAAAGATCCCGTGCCGTTGCGCGTTGTTTCGGGGCGAGCGACACTCGGAGGGGACATGAAGGGCATGACTACAAAGAAGCTGCTCCTACTCGCCGCCCCTGCTCGCTGTGGCTCTGCGGGCGGCTCCCCACCGCCTCGACACCGACGACCAGTCCGTCCGCAGTACCGCCTGCACCACGAGCGGCCCAGGTCACGTTCGTGCGCGACGTGCTCCAATCCTACTACTACTGTTTAAGGAGCTGCGAGTCCCGACGTCGCGGGCTTCGCGTCGCCCGAGGCCTACCTCGACGCCGTGCGCCTGCAGCTCGACAGCGCCTACAGCCTACATCAACTCGAAGGCCGCGAGCGACGCCTTCTTCTCGGACAGCCAGTTCATCGGCTTCGGCCTCGCCTACAAGCAGACAGGCGACCTCGAGCTGCGGCTCACCCAGACGTTCCCGGCAGCCCGGCGGCGAGGCGGGCATGGACCGCAGCCACTACCTGAGAGGCGATCAGGAGCAAGCCGGTCGCCGGCCTCATCCACCGGCGAGATCAGGACGATCTTCCCTGCGGCCCCGAGCAGGTCGGCTACGCGACTTCGGTCTCGTGGCGGGCGCCCGGAGGCTCCGGCGGAGCGCGACGCTCACCAAGCGGCTGGTATTCCCGACGGTGTCGCCAGACCGTGATCCCGCAGGCTCGGCGCGCGTGGGCTACCGTCAACTTCCGCAACTTCGTGCAGCCCTCGGTCGACGCGCTCAGCACCGCCTTCCAGCAGCTCAAGGACCAGGGGCGCGACCGACACGGTGCTCGACTTCCGCCACAACGGCGGCGGCCTCGTGGCCGTCGCGCGAAATCGCCGGGCTGATCGCCGGCTCGCGCTCGTCGGCCGGGTGTTCGTGCAGTTCACGCACAACGACAAACAGACGAGCCGCGACACCGCCTATCGCTTCGAGAGCCCAGGCGCGGCGCTCGCGGTCTCGCGGCTCGTGGTGATCGCGACGCGCGGCTCGGCCTCCGCCAGCGGGGAAGACGTCATCAACGGCCGCGTCCGTACATGGACGTGGTCGTAGGCGACACCACCTACGGCAAGCCGGTCGGCCAGTACGGCTTCGACTTCTGCGACAAGGTGCTCTACCCGGTGGCGTTCTGGTCACGAACTCCCGCGGCTTGACCGACTACTACACCGGCATCCCCGCGGACTGCGCCGCCGCGGACGACGGTGGGTCGACCACGCGCTCGCCGACTCGCGCGAGGCGTCGCTCTCCGAGGCGCTCGCAGTGCTGCAGCAGGCGCTGCAGCGGGCAGGCGGCGGCCCGCCCAGGTCGAGATTGGCCTGCGCAGGCGCGTCGTCAGATCCGCCAGGACGGCTGGCAGACGCTCAACGCGTGGTGAGGCGGGTGGCGCGTGCTATCATCCTTGCGACCGCCGCCTCCTGAGCGACTGAAGGCTCCGGGCCGCGTCGGCGATCCATGCCGGAGGACGACGCCCGAAAGCCGCATCGGCAAGTACCACATCGTCGGCAAGCTCGGTCAGGGCGCCATGGGCAGAGGTGTTCAAGGGTCACGACCCGTCCTGAACCGCTACGTCGCCACTCAAGACGCATCCCAGCCCGGGCTCGGACGCCGACGACGAGGCGCTGCAAGCGCTTCCAGCGCGAAGCGCGAGGCGGCAGCGCTGCTCCAGCCACCCGAACATCGTCACCGTCTCACGACTTCGAGCGGAGAGCAGGGCCTGCTCTACATGGCGATGGAGCTGCTCGAGGGCATCGGACCTCAAGCGAGGCGATCGACCGCACGCTGCTCGGACGCTCGACGAGAAGCTGGACGTGATGGAGCAGATCTGCGACGGGCCTCGCCTTCGCGCACGCGAACGGAGTCGTCCACCGCGACCTGAAGCCCGCCAACATCCACCTGCTGCCGAACGGCCAGGTCAAGATCATGGACTTCGGCCTGGCGCGCGTCAGCGGCTCGGACATGACGCGCGACCGGCATCGTGATGGGCACGCCGCACTACATGTCGCCCGAGCAGGTGCGCGGCGAGCAGGTCGACGCGCGCTCCGACGTCTTCTCGCTCGGCTGCCGTGTTCTACGAGCTGCTCGACCGGCCGCAAGCCCTTCGACGCCGAGTCGCTCCATTCCGTGCTCTACAAGGTCATGCAGGCGGAGTCGACGCCGCTTGCCACAGGCCGTACCCGGCATGCCGCCGCGCTCATCCAGGTCGTCGAGAAGGGGGCGCTCGCGCAGGACGCCGGCCGACCGCTTCCAGACCGCGGAGCTGCTCGCCGCGCTGCGGCGCGCGCGGAGAGCGGGACCGGCGCCGACCGCAGGCACGAGCGCGTCCGACCTCGAGCGGCAGGCCGCGCAGACCTCCGCCAGGCCGCGCGAGGCGAGCCGCAGCGCCGCACGCTCAGACCGTCCGGGCGACAACCGATCGCTGCTGCGGGAGCGCTCCGGCGGCGTCCAGCCGGGCTACCTGGATCGGCCTCGCGGCGGTGCTCGTCGTCCTCGTCCTGGGCGGCTGGCTGGTGGTGACGCGCTCGCGCCTCGGCCTGCAGCCGTCGCCGGCGGCCGCGACCATCGAGGAAAGCTGCTCGCCGACGCCATCGCCACGCGGATCCAGCTGGCCCGGCGCCGCCTCGACCAGGGCGATCTCCGGGAGCCATCCGGGACGCCGACAGCGCGCTCAAGCTCGCCCCGGCCTTGCCGACACCGAGCCGTGCGGGTGAGACCAGCGCACGGCAGCGGGCCGAGCCGCAACGACCGCGCTTCAGAAGGGCGCAGGCCAGCCGGGGCGATCGCCGCCGCGGCGGCCTTCGAGCTGATGAAGGCCGGAACAGACGCACGACGGGGCCGAGAAGGTGGCCCTCGCGAGCGGCGCGGCCTTCCGGCCTCGGGCCGAGGAGGCGCCGAAGCTCGCTGCCGACGCCAAGGCCGCAGCGGAGAGCGCCGGGGCCTCGTCACGAGACCGGCCTTCGCCGCATCGGCTCGTCCCTCAGGAAAGCCAGGGCCAGCAGGCGCTGGCGTCCGGCCAGATCGTTCCTGCGGCGCGCTACTTCCTCGAGGCGTGCATCCGCTCTCGATCCGGGCCGCGGCGGCCTTCCCACCGTCTCTCGCGTAGTCCCCGGCTCGGGACTAAGTCACGGCCCAGCGATAACGATTGCCGCCGGGGGGAGGTCTGCGCTGCTTCCCGCGGGCCTCGAGCGGATCGGGAAGTACCAGGGTCGTCGCGAAAGATCGGCGAAGGTGCGGATGGGCGAGGTCTACAAGGCCCGCGACCCGCTCCTGAACCGCAACGTCGCGATCAAGACGATCCGGCTCTGCTCGCCGCCAGACCCGGCAAAAGTTCCAGGAACGCTTCAGGCGCGCAGCGGCGCAGTCGGCCGCTTCGCTCAATCACCCCAACATCGTCACCGTCGGCGAGTACCGGCGGTTACGACGCGGGCGTCACCTACATCGCGATGGAAGCGAAGTTCCTCGAGGGGGCTCAGACCTCCGCGAGGCGATCCGCGCGAAGGCGCTCGGCCACCTCGGCCGCAAGCTCGAGGTGATGGAGCAGATCAGCGAAGGGTCGCCCCCGCGCACGCGCGCGGGATCGTCCACCGCGACCTCAAGCCCGGCAACGTCCACATCCAGCCGAGCGGCCACATCAAGATCCTCGACTTCGGGCTCGCCAGGCTGGGCGCCTCCGAGGCTGACGCGCAGCGGAACCGGTGATGGGGACCCCGCACTACATCGTCCCCGAGCAGCTGCGCGGGGCAGAAGGCCGACGCGCGCGCCGACGTCTTCTCGCTGGGCGCGATCTTCTACGAGATCCTCTCGGGCCAGCGCGCCTTCGAGAACCAGCCGATGCACGAGGTGCTGGCCCGCCTGCGCGACCGCGAGGCCGTGCCGCTGCGCAAGCGCGCCCCGGCGACGCCGGCGCTGCTCGTCGACATCGTCGAGCGGGCGATGGCACGCGAGCCGGGCAATCGCTTCAAGGACGCGGGCGAGCTGAGCCGCGCGCTCGTCCACGCGCGCGAGGAGCTCGCCGGCGAGACGCTCGCGGCTCCGCTCTCCCCGGAGGACGCCAGCGAGCGCACGCTGCTGCAGGCGGCCGGCGCGATGATCATCGAGCCGCGCCCCAAGTCGCGCACGAGCGTGATCGGATCGAGCGCGCTCGACGTGGGCGGCCACCACGAGCCGCAGCGCACGATGCGCCCCGAGGCGACGATGGCGGCCGGCCCGGCGACCGAGATCAGGCGCCGCCCGAGCCGCTGGCCGTGGGTGCCGTGGTGCTGGCGCTGGCGCACCGTGGCTGCCGTGGGGTTCTGGCTGCGCCAGCGGACGGCCGCGCAGAGTGGAGCCGTCGCGACGGCGGCGCCGGCGGCGCAGGACCAGCTCGGCATGATCACGTTGGATCTGGCCAACTCGAAGCTGGAGCTGGCGCGGACCGAATACGAGAACCACGACTATGCCGCCGCGGCCGGGAGCGCCCGCGAGGCCCTCGGCCTCGACCCGACCAACGCCGACGCGAAGGCGCTCGTGGAGCAGGCGGAGAAGGCCCAGAAGGACCTCGACGCCGCCGTGGCCGAAGCCCGCGCGGCCGCCGCGCGCGGGGACACGTCGTCCGCGACCGCCGCGCTCGGAGCGCGTGCTGGCGCTCGACTCGCGCCACCCCGTCGCGGCCGAGCTGTCGCAGAGCCTCAACCAGTCGTTCCGCCAGCAGGCCGAGGACGCGCGCCGCCAGACTGCGGCCTCGCGCGCCGCCGCCGACAAGCTGCGGGCGTCGGCCCTGCCGGAGTACGTCGCCGCCGCGAAGCTGACGGGCGAGGCGGACGCCGTGTTCCAGCGCGAGCAGTTCACCGCCGCGGCGCAGAAGTACCTCGCCTCGCGCGACGGCTTCGAGGCGGCGCGGCGCGCGGCCGAGAGCCGCGCGGCCGAGGCGGCCCGCGCCGCCGAGGCGCAGCGCCTCGCCGATCAGGCGCGCGCGGAAGCGGCTCGCCAGGCCTCGCTGAACCTGCAGCAGCCGCGCCTGACCTACGTCCCGCCTGCCGTGACGACCACGACGGTGCCGTCCGCTCGCACCCAGCCTTCGGCCGCTCCGTCGATCGCGCCGAGCCTCGCGCCCACACCGGCTGCCGACGGCGGTCGCGAGCAGCGACGAGCCCTTCGCCGGCCGCCGCCTCCGCTTCCGCCGCGGACCCGCGCATGGCCGAGATCGACCGGGTGCTCTCGAGCTACAAGCATGCCTACGAGGCGCTCCGACGTCGCCGCCCTCGCGCGCCGTGATGGACCTGAGCCCGCAGCAGGAGAAGGGGGCTGCGCGGAAGCCTTCAAGGCCTTCAAGTCGTACGGGCTCGACATCACGCCGATCGCGACGAGCTTCGAAGCCGACGGCCGCGCGACCGTGCGCGTGTCGCGGCAGGACATCATCAACGGGCAGAAGCGCTCGCCGATGCGCCAGGTCTTCGTGCTCGGCCGGCAGGCCGACGGCTGGCGGATCGTTTCCTACTCGTTCGAGAAATAGGTGGTCGGTTCTCCACGGACGACGGGGACGAAGCCGACACTCTCTGTCGCGCCGCTAGAACGAGTAGTCCAGTCCGAATACACGGCGTGACCTGCGACTGCAGGCCGCCGTCGCCCATCGAGATCAGCACGTTGCCGACGATCAGCAGGCGGCCCGCCGGGTTGAACTTGAAGCCCACCGAGGCGAGGTAGAGGCCCATGTTGCCGGTCTTGCTGCCGAGCTGCTGGCGCGTCGCCGATCTCACCGTCGGATCGTTGCGCTGGGTGAACTGGTAGGTGTGGTCCTCGAGCACGAGCCGCTCGGCGTCGAGCAGCGTGCGGCCCACGAAGTCGGCCGCGATCGTCAGCCGCGGGTGGACGGCGACGTCGAAGCCGGCCGTGTAGTTGAGCTCGTCGGGCAGGTCGCCGGTGAACTCGCTGCCTCCGCTCGAGAAGGTGTAGCCGAAGCTCGCGCGCGGCGAGAAGCGGCCCGGCGAGCCGCCGATCACGCCTCCAGAGCTTGAACTGCGTGGCGCCCGAGCCGAGCAGGTCGGCTTCGTCCCCGGTCGGCATCCGCAGGTCGCCGCCGAGCGCGCGCGCTCGCGGAGGCGCCGCGGTAGAGGTTCCACTTGGTCCGCAGCAGCACGTCCCCGATCCCGTTCGCGTGCCCGCTCTCCGGATACACGTGCGACTGGGTGCCGTTCTGGTCGAACTGGTGGATGATGGCGGGCGTCGTGATCGTCGCGATGTTGATCGATCGTCGCCGTGACGTTGGCGTCCATGTCGATGCTCAGGTACGGCACGGCCACGCCGACGTCCAGCCGCCCGCTCACCCCGTAGCTCGCGAGCAGCACGGTGGTGTCGGTCTTGAGGTCGATCGCGAGGTCGGCCTTGATGATGTCGCCCTCGAAGAACAGGTTCAGGCTGCCGCCGTCGCGGTTCGTGTCCTCGTGCGTCAGGTAGAGCGGCAGCTCGCCGCCGCCTCAGGTCGCGGCCCTCGAAGCGGTCCCAGCTCGCGTGCTGGTAGTTCACCGCGAGCGCGAACTTGTTCTTCCCGAGCGTCAGCGGCCGCTCGGCGAAGATCGGGCCGAACGACTGCGTCGTGCGGTTGTAGACGCCGAGCGTCTCGTCGAAGGTGTAGGTGAAGCCGCCCGAGGAGGAGCCGATCGGGAAGGTCGCGAGCTGCGCGGCGATGCCGGCGTTCAGCTGGCGCAGCGTCGCTTGCGCGTTCGCCTGCGAGCGGAAGTGCGCGTCGTGGCTCTGGACTGGGTTCGCGAGGTTCGGGGCGAGCAGGACGGGGTTGTCCGGGAGAAGAAACGCAGCAGCAGGCCGGCGAGGCCGGTGCTGCGCTGCTCTGGGCGGAGGCTGGTTGCGCCGCCGCGACCAGTACCAGACCCGAGAGCGAGGACGCGAAGCCGGCGCATGTGTCTTCCTTCCCTCGAACGGCAAAGAGGGCAAACCCACGAATCCTAGGGGGTAGCCCCTTTGCGTGTCAATTCTGCTCGAGCGAGTCGCGCAGCGCGCGGGCGGCCGGGTCGGCGGGCGCCGCGGCCACCAGCTTCTCGGCATAGCGGCGAGCCTCCGCGGCGGCCCCGCGCTCGCGGTTGATGGTCACGAGCGCCACCAGCACGTTGCGCGCGCCGGGGTTGCGCGGCGCTCGCGCGCCGGAGCGCCGCGAGCGCGTCCTCGGTGCGCCCTGCGGAGTGCAGCCCGATCGCGTACGTGTAGGCGTAGTCGGGCGTCCCCGGAGCCAGCTCGGCGGCCTGCGCGAGCTCGGCGAGCGCTTCGCTTCCGCGCTTCTGCCGCACCAGCAGGAGGCCGAGCGCGTGATGGACCGCCGCGTTCCGCGGGTCCACCGCGAGCGCCTTGCGCAGCGCCGTGGCTCCCTCGTCGTCCTTCCCTGGAGCCGCAGCAGGTCGGCGAGGTTGACCCAGGCGGGCACGAACCAGGGCGCGAGTGCAATCGCCGTGTCGTAGTCGCGGCGCGCCGCCTCGAGATCGCCGCGCTTCTGGTCGACGATGCCGAGGTTGACGTGCGACTCGGGCCGCTCGGCGCTCGTCCGCTGCGCCAGGCGGTACTCGTCGAGCGCGCGGTCGAAGCGCCGCGCGCCTCGCTCGCGAGCTCGGCGTCGGGCACGTCGAGGAACGCGCTCACCGCCTCGACGCGCACCGCCCGCACCTTGTCCCACAGCAGCTGCATGCCGATCCGCACGCGCTCGCGCGGCGGCAGCGCTTCGAGCGCGCTGGCCGCGCCCAGCCGCACCAGCGGGTCGGGGTCGCGCGCCGCCCGCTCGAGCGCCGGCAGCGAGCTGGGCCCCAGGTACGAGGGCAGCAAGGTCACGGCCGTGCCGCGGACGATCCCGGGCTGCGCGGCGTCCTTCACGACCGCGAGCAGCGCGCGCTCCGCGTCCGGCTGGAACGTGCGTCCGGCGTGGAGGGCCGTCGCGTAGTGCGGCTGGTTCTGCCGCCCCTCGGGTAGAAGCGCTTCACCGCGCGCGCGGCCCACTCGGCCGGGCGGTCCTTGTGGCAGTCGCTGCAGGCGTCGCGCGCGTGCTCGCTGCCGAGCGCGGCCGTCAGGTCCGGACGCGGGACGCGGAACGAGTGGTCGTGGCGCGGGTCGACGACCATGTAGGTCTCGGTGCGCATGTGGCAGGCGACGCAGGAGGCGCCCTGGCCCTTCGCGGTGGAAGTGGTGCTTGCGGCGTCGCGAAGCGCTCGGGCGCGTGGCAGGTGGCGCAGACGAGGTCGGGATCGGCGCGCAGCGTGGCGCTAGTGCGGGTCGTGGCAGTCCGAGCAGGTGACGCCGGCGGCGTACATCTTGCTCTGCAGGAACGAGCCCCAGTTGTAGACCTCGTCGCGCATCTGCCCGTCCGCGTAGTAGAGGCCCTCCTCGAGCAGCGCGGGCCGGTGCGTCTGCGCGAGCAGCCGGCCCGGGCGGTACTCCTCGGTCAGCGGCTCGCGCCGGGCGTGGCAGCGCGCGCAGCTCTCCACCTCGCTGCGCATCTCCGCCACCTTCGAGGGCCGCGCGATGCCGCGCGCCTCGTCCATCACCCAGCTGCGCTGCTGCCGCTCGTCGTACCGCACCACGAGGCCGGGATCGCCCTCCGGCTCGCGCCCGCGGGCCTTGGCCGCGAGCGCCCACTGCACGTGCGCGAGGCGGGACCGTGGCACGCCTCGCAGGACACGTTCAGCTCCGAATACGTGGTCTCGAAGCTCGCGCGTGGCGAGCGAGTAGCCCTTGCGCAGGTTCGTCGAGTGGCACTCGGCGCACTGGCTGTTCCAGTTCTGCGACGGCTTCGTCCAGTGCAGCACGTCGGTGTGCGGCACGCGCTCGCCCGGATACAGGTGGAAGAAGCGCTGCCCGCCCTTCTGCTTCGGCCGGCTGTCCCAGGCGATCCCGAGCGCCTCGCAGGCGGCCGCCCGGCAGCTTCAGCAGGTACTGCTCGAGCGGCGTCACGCCGAACAGGAAGGCCACCTCGAACTCGGCCGGCTTGCCGTCGGGCCCGTCGGTGCGGACGAGGTAGCGTCCGTCGCGCTTCGAGAAGGTCGTGACGACACCCTGGTGCTCGAAGCGGCGGCCGCCGAAGTCCCCCTGCACGGTCCGCTCGTCCGGCTTCTGCATCGCGAGGTCGTGGTGCGAGCCGCGCCAGCGCCGGGTCTCGGCCGCGTGGCAGGTCTCGCAGGTGCTCACGCCCACGTAGTCGAGCGGCGGCGGGCCCATCGCCGTTCCCTGTCCGGGCGGCGGCAGCATCAGCACGACGCCGAGCGCGAGCACCACCAGGACCGCGGCCAGCAGGTAGAGGGCGCGCCTTCGTGCCGCGTGCGTCATGGAACGGAACTCAGGGTCCCGCGTCAGCGCTTCAGCATCCGATCTCGGTGCCGCCGCGCTCGAAGGAGACCTCGTCCATCAGCTGGTTGATCAGGTAGATGCCGCGGCCGTGGTCGCGGTAGAGGTTGCGGCCGCGCACCGGGCTCGGATCGACGTCGGGTCGAAGCCCGCGCCGGGATCGCGCACCACGATCAGGATCCCGCGCGCCGGGTCGCAGGCGACGCACACCTCCACGCGCTTGTCGGGGTCGTTCCGGCAGCCATGTTGAATCGCGTTGGCGAGCGCCTCGCGCAGCGCCGTCTCGATCTCGAACTCCTTGCCCTGCGAGCACTCCATCCCGCGCGCGACCGCCATCACCTCTTCGACGGCGGGCGTCAGCGCCTCGAGCTGCCCCGGCACTTCCTTGCGAACGACGACCTCCAGGGCGTCCGGGTCGAAGTCGCAGCCGTTGCGCTCGTCGCTCATGCAGTTCTCGTCCCGGCGCGTCGCCCCCGGGGTGGGCTAGCATACCGAAAAGCTACGGGCTGCGGGGCGGCTCGGACGAGCCGGGAGCGGCGACGACCGACTCGAACGCCGGCGTCGACCACTCGGCGAACTGCCCGTCCGGCTGCCGCACCACGAAGCGTGCGGCAGCCGCTCGCGCGCCGCGAGCGCGCGGCCCGCATCGGGGCCGAGCACCATCAGCGTCGTGGCGAGCGCGTCGGCCCAGGCCCCGTCCGCGTCGACGACGGTCACCGACGCGAGGTCGTGGGCCACGGGCCGACCCGTGCGCGGGTCGAGGATGTGGCTGAGGCGGTGCCCCTCCGCGTCGGTCCAGACCTTGCGGTAGTCCCCGAGGTGGCGACTCCGGCGTCGGCCAGCTCGAGCACCGGCGTGCGCCCCTGGCCCCGTCGGGCCACTGACCGCCACGCGCCAGCGGCCGCCGTCGGCGCGCGGCGGCCGCGCGCCGCCACCTCGCCGCCGACGTCCACGAGCACGTCGGGGTGGCCGAGCGCCACGATCGCGCGCGCGATCCGGTCCGCCGCCCAGCCGTCGCCGATCGCCGAGACGTCGCACGCCACGTCGGGCCGCGCCTTGGCCACGGTCGAGCGGGCCGCGCCGAGCGCGAGCAGCCGGTAGCCCACGCGCGCGCGGAGCGCCTGAGCTCGTCGTCGGCCGGGGCGTGCGGATGGCAGCGTGCGGCCCGAAGCCCCACGCCTCCACGAGCGGAAGCACGGTCGCGTCGAAGGCCCCCTGCGAGAGCTCTCGCTCGCGCGCCGAGCGAGCTCGAGCGCCTCGAGCGTCTCGCGCGAGACCGGAAAGGGCGCCGTCGAGGCGTGCGCGTTCAGCCGCGAGATCTCGGACTCGGATTCCAGCCCGAGAACAGGCGGTCGGCGAGCGCGATCTGGCTCGCGATCGCCCTCGGACCTTCTCGTTGGCCGGCTCGTCGCCGACCGCCATCACCACGCGCACGGCGTAGCGGCTGCCGAAGGCCGGACCGGAGAAGACGACCGGTGGCGACGCGGCGCCGCGGGGCCGCCTGATTGGCGCGCGAGCGCGAGGTCCGCGACGGCAACGACCAGAAGCGACGCGAGCAGCCAGGGTCGCGGCACGAGGAGGCGAGTGTAGCGGTGAGCCGCCGGCTTGCGCCGCGGCCGCCCGATCGATCATGATGCGGCGACACTCGGAGGCTTTCATGGCGAAGGCACGGCGCACCACTCACCGCAGCAGCAAGGGCAAGAAGCTCTACGCCGTCCGCGACGCGAGCGGACGCTTCAAGGACATCCAGACCTACGAGCGCTCGCACCGCGCCGACCTCGCCAAGACCTCGAAGGCAGAAGACGACGAAGGCGAAGGCCCGCAAGAAGGCCGGCCGCCGCAAGAGCCGCCAAGAAGCGCTGGAGCGAGGCGGCGCTCGGTGCGCAGGCTCGTCCTCGCCTGGTGGCCGCGACAGCTCTCGTCGCGTCGTCGGCTCGCGCGCAGCAGTTCAAGATGCCGCGCGTCGACCTCGACTACGACAAGGACGAGAACTTCGCGCTCTTCAAGACCTACAGCTGGAAGGACACCGAGGTCGTCGCCACCGACCCGGGGATGCACGCGCGCATCGTCTGGTACATCGACCGCGAGCTCGAGAAGAAGGGCCTGAAGAAGTCGAAGGACGGCCCCGGCGACCTGCTCGTGCGCTACTACGCGAAGAAGCAGGAGGGGCTCAAGGGCACCCGACTCAGGGCAGACACACGCTGCCCGGCGGCTCGGGACAGCTCACGACGGGCGTGGACTTCCAGAAGGTGCTCGAGGGTACCTTGCTGATCGAGCTTCAGCGCAGCTCGAGGACAACGGCCCCGTCTGGCGCGCGGCGACGGAGTACAAGTCGATCGACAAGCAGAAAATCGACGCCGACACGGCCTCCGCGGTGAAGCTGCTGATCAGCAAGTACCCGCCGCCTGCTGAGCGTGGGGACGCCAGCGGGGGTTCGGGGGTGCTCAAACCCCGAATAGCCGGTCCAGAGTCGGCCGCTTGCTCTTCGTCTTCCTGTCGTGGTCCCGCCCACTGTCGTGGTCCCGCCCGCCTCAGTCCCGCCAGGCTCGTGGTTCACGCTCCCGGGCGTTGCGACCGGGCCGCGAGGTCGACGTCTTCCGCCGCGACCGGGATCCCGAGACGCGTCCAACACCGCGACAAGAGACGCGTCCCGGGAGCCCTCCGGATCGCCGCTACCCGTGGCGACCTCGGCATTGCCGAAGGGTCCGGCGACTTCGCCTCGATGCCGTTAGCATAGCGATCGGTTACTCGTTCCGGAACGAGTAACCAGAAGGTAACGCTGGCGCCTCCGTTGCAGTGCGCGCACCGGTAGCAGTGCCCGCGCGTCCGTAATCAGTGCCCGTGCAACCGCAGCACGGCCTGCCACAGCTGGCGCGCGAAAACCCAGGCAAAGGCGCCCAGGACCAGGACGGCAACCGTCGTCAGCAAGCGCTTTCCTACTCATGGGCGAGTGCCTCCCGCACGGGATGGCGCGACGCGTGCCAGGCCGGCACGAAGCTGGCCACGACGCCGAGCGTGATCGAGATCGCGAGCCAGCCCAGGAGCACCGAGCGGCTCGAAGACGAAGTCCAGCCGGGTCCGGAACAGTCAACGTGACGAGCGAGGTCCCTGAGCCCGCGGCTCACCGGCCACGCCAGAAGTGTCGCGAGCAACCCGCTCATGAGTCCGATCGCGGCGCCCTCCACGACCACGATCCGCCACACCAGGAACGGCGAGGCGCCGATCGCGCGCGCAGCACGCCCATCTCGCGACGGCGCTCGAGCACGTTGAGGCTCATGGTCGTCATCAGCCCGAGGCCGCCGACCGCGCCGAGGATCAGCGACATCACGAGCAGGAACACGTAGATCATCAGCAGGTGCTCGTCGAAGCCGCGGCGGCCGTCGTAGCGGCTGCTGCTCGCGAGCGCCCGCACGCCTTCGGCGTCGAGGCTCGCGTCGAGCCGCTCCTTGGCCGCGGGCATCGCGGCCGCAGCCGCGTCGTCGAGCGCCAGGCGCAGAGCTGTTGGTCGTGCCCCGTGCCCGTGCGACTCGAAGAAGGCGAGCGGCACGTAGGCGACGCCGGGCGAGAACGGCTCCCGCGCGATGCCGACCACCTGCCACGACACCTGCGCGGGCCCCATCGCCAGCGTGACCTCGGCGCCCGGCTCGAAGCCGGCCGAGGCGCGCCGCGAGGCGGTCGTTCGCGACGAGCGCGTTGGTGTCGCCCGGCGCAGCCAGCGGCCCTTCACGATCTCGGGCGCGAGCATCCTCGAGTCGGGCCGGCAGGGCGACGACCGTGAAGCGGTCGCGGTCGGCCTCGCCCGCGTGCGGCCCGCCCGCCCCCGCGGCGTGGGATGCGCCGGCTGCTGACTCGGGCGAATCGTGCCCGGCGTCGCCCCCGCGCCCGGCGACGCCTCGGTGACGATCCAGCCCTCGTAGCCCTTCACGCCCGGCGTCCTGCGGATCGCGCGCTCCACCTGCGCGAGCGGCACCATCTGCGCGAGCGTCACCGACAGGTCCGACTTGCGCGCGCGGCGAGCAGGCGGTCGATCGTGCCGGACGAGCGACGTCCGCACGTTGAGCGCCGACATGAAGGAGACGCCGGCGGTGGCGAGCGTCGCCATCGTGAGCGACGAGCCGCGTCCGCCGCCGGAAGCTGTTCCGGACCGAGAGCAGCAGCGGCCGGCTGGACCCGCGCACTCCGGCGAGCGCACGGTCGAAGGCCGAGACGCCGAACGCCCGGCGCGCGCACCTCGTGGTCCGCGAGCGCCTCGCGTACGGAGACCGCGACGCCGCGAAGCACCGGCCGTGCCGCCGCCAGCACCGGCACGACGAGCCCGACCAGGGCCGTACAGCACGAACACCCAGGCCGGCACCGCGAAGCTCGCGATGTCGAAGTTCAGGAACACCGACAGGTAGCGGCTGAGCGCCCGGCCGCCCCAGAGGCCCGCGGGAACCGCCACCACGAAGGCCGCGACCCCCAGCAACGAGCGCCTGCGCCAGGTAGATCCCGGCGATCCGTCCCGTCGCTGCCGCCGATCGCCTTCATCACGCCGATCTGGCGGACCTGCGACGCCATCGAGCGCCGTCAGCAGGTTGACCACCAGGATCGCCGCTCAGCGCGAGCGCAGAAGAAGCCGAAGCTCGCCATGCAAGAGCAGCAGCAGGCCCATCAGGTCCGCGTGCGGGTGCTGCCCCGGCTTCGGGACGTCGACGCGGCGCACCGGATGCCGCCGCGGGCCTCGACGCAGCGCCGCACGTCCTCCGACGACGCCGCGGACGTGCGCCTCGTCGCATCCGGTCGCCGGCGACGACGCAGCTTGAGCTGGTCGAGGTACGGCTCCTCGCCGAGCTCGGCGAGCGTCGCGAGCGTGACGTAGCCGTAGACGACCTGCTCCATGCGCGCCTGCGCCTGCCCGACGTCGTGCCACCGCTGCCGCTCACGCGCAGCGTGCGCTCGGCGCCGCCGTGCGCGCCTTCACGCTCCTGTCGCCGATCCGCGCGTTCACGACCTGGAGCGCGTCGCGCTCGACCAGCATCTCGCCCGTCGCGGGCGGCCACGCGCCCTGCTGCGGCGCGAGCCGGCTGATGCGGACGTCCGCGTAGTCGCTTGACCACGAAGAGCTGGAGGTTGCGCCACTCGCCCGGGCCGGCCTTGATCCGGCCCGCGCAGGCTGCGGCGGCCCTCGACCTCGCCGACGTCCGGCTGCTCGGCGAGCGCGCGAGCAGCGCCGTCGTCGACGTCCGGTCGAGGAAGAGCGTGGCCGAGGCGGGGTTCGTCGCGAGGTAGCCCCGGTTCAGCTCGCGCGTCGAGGATCGCGTAGGCCGACAGCACGCCCGAGAAGGCGGCGATGCCGAGCGCGATCGCGAGCACGACGAGCGCCGTGCGGGTGCGCTCCGCGCCACAGGTCGCGCAGGACCTTGCGCCTGTAGGCCGTGGTCATCGGTCGCGACCCGGCCGTCCACCAGCTCGACGCGTGCGGTCGATGGCCGGCGAGCGTCGCGCTCGTGCGTGGCGACGATCACGGTCGTGCCGCGGTCCGAGAGCGCGCAGAGCAGGTCCATCACGACGGCCGCGGTCTCCGAGTCGAGGTTGCCCGTGGGCTCGTCCGCCACGACGATCCGCGGATCAGTTCGCGAGCGCGCGCGCGATCGCGGCGCGCTGCTGCTGTCCGCCGGAGAGCTGGGCGGGCAGCTTGTCGGCCTGGTCGGCGATCCCGACCCGGCGCGGAGCAGCTCGAGCGCCCGCGGACGCGCTCCGCGGGCCGCGAGCACGTCGCAGAAGTCCATCGGCAGCATGACGTTCTCCGGCCACGGTGAGCGTCGGCAGCAGCTGGAAGAACTGGAACACGACCCCGACCGTCCGTCCCCGCCAGGGCGACAGCGCCCGCTCGGGCATCTCGCGGACGCCGCGCCGGCGACCACGACCTCGCCACCGCGTCGGGCCGGTCGATCCCGGCGATCAGGTTCAGCAGGGTCGACTCTGCCGCTGCCCGATCGGCCCGTCACGGCCACGAGCTCGCCGGCGGCGCAGCTCCAGGTCCACGTCGCGGAGCGCCGGCAAGGTGCCGGCCGGCGTCGCGTAGCTCTTCCGAGACCTTCCGCAGCGCGATCAGGCATCGCCCGGGGATGCGGCCTGTGGGTGGCTCATGACGCCGAGCCTAGGCCAGCGGCTCCTGAACGGCCCTTGAACGCGCGCGTTCAGGTGCCGTTCAGCCGGGTCTGCACTATAACGAAGGCGGCTGCGGGATCCTGGTCGTCGAAGACGAGGCGCGTGCTGGCGCGAGCAGCTGGCCGAGCGCGCTCGGCGAGGCCGGCTACGCCGTCGACCGCGCGAGCCGACGGCGTGCGCGGCCGACTTCCTCGGCCAGACCGAGACGCTACGACGCGGTGGTGCTCGACCTCGGCCTGCCCAGGCTCGACGGCCTGACGCGTGCTGCGGCGCTGGCGCGAGGCCGGGCCTCGCGGTGCCCGTGCTGGTGCTGACCGCGCGCGGCAGCTGGCACGAGAAGGTCCAGGGCATCGACGGCGGCGCGGACGACTACGTCGCCAAGCCGTTCCGGATCGAGGAGGTGCTCGCGCGGCTGCGCGCGCTCATCCGCCGCGCGAGCGGGCAGGCTCACGCCCGAGCTGCGCGCGCGGCGCGCTCGTGCTCGACCCGCGCTCGGCGCGGGTGAGCGTCGACGGCGCGCCCGTGAAGCTGACCGAGCCACGAGTTCCGCGTGCTCTCGTACCTGATGCACCAGCGCGGGCGCGTGCGTGTCGCAGGGCGAGCTGAACGAGCACATCTACGCGCAGGGCGTCCGACCGCGACTCGAACACCGTCGAGGTGTTCGTCGCGCGGCTGCGGCGCAAGCTCGGGGCCCGCTCCATCGAGACGGTGCGCGGCCTCGGCTACCGCGTCGGCGCCGAGGAGAGCCGCCCTGCGCTCGCCGCGCTCCCGCGTGGTCCTGGGCGCCGTGCTCTGGACGATCGGGCTCTTCACGGCTGGCCGGCGTCGTCGATGACCTTCATCATCCTGCACGTCCCCGACGCGGCCCGCGCCATTCACCGCCCCTCGCATGCACTACGCCGCCGGCCTTGCTGGTGGCGCTCGGCTGCATGCTCGGGGCCTCGCGGAGGTCCGCCGCGGCCTGCTGCCGATCGAGCGGCTGCGCGACGCGGCTCTGGCCGTGCGCGAGGGCCGCGACGGCGCGCGTCGCGGGCGGCTACCCGAGCGAGGTCCAGCCGCTCGTCGACGACCTGAACGCGCTGCTCGACCAGCGCGAGCGCGCGTGACGCGCGCGCAGGCCAAGGCCGGCGACCTCGCCCACGGCCTCAAGACGCCGCTCGCGGTGCTCGCGCAGGAGGCGGAGCGCACCGCGGCCGCGGGCCACACCGAGCTGGCGGCGCTGATCGGCCAGCAGGTCGACGCGGATGCGCCGGCCAGGTGGACTACCACCTCGCGCAGGCGCGCGCCGCCGCTCCGGCGCCACCGCTGGCGCGCGCACTGCTCCGTCCGCGAATCCGCCGAGGGCCTGGCCCGCACGCTGCTGCGGCTCCACGCCGAGCGCGGCCTCGCGATCGACGTCGCGCGTCGACCCCGAGCACGCCGTCCGCGGCCGGCGCGAGGACCTCGACGAGATGCTCGGCAACCTGCTCGACAACGCCTGCAAGTGGGCGCGGTCGCGCGTGCGCGGTCGCGTCGGCGCGCGGGACGACGAGCGTCGTGCTCACGGTCGACGACGACGGGCCCGGCCTCGATCCGTCGCTGCGCGAGCGCGGTGCTGCAGCGCGGCGTCCGCGCCGACGAGGCCGCGCCGGGCTCGGGCATCGGCCTCGCGATCGTGCGCGATCTCGCCGAGCTCTACGGCGGACGCATCGCACTCGAGCGCTCGCCCAGCGGCGGCCTGCGCGCCGAGCTGCGGCTTCCCGCTCGCGGCCGGGCCGACGTCAGCGACGCAGGCTGAGCACCAGGCTCGGGTCGACCGGATAGCGGCCGGTCTCCTCGCCGTACACCGCGAGCCCGCCGGCGAGCGCCTCGTCCACCTCGAGCCGCACGCGGAACTCCCGCCCGCGCCGCGGCGCGCACGGCCGCGGCGGGAAGCGTCGCCGAGACGAGATAGCCGTACGAGCCCGCCTCGTCGAGGTGGCCGTCCGCGCTTCTGTGCGTGCCAGGACAGCAGGCCCCGGTGGTCGGCCGGGTCGTCCGGCAGCTCGAAGGCTCCCGCGGCGACGCCGTTCACCACCACGCGCACGGCACTGGGTAGCGCACGCCGTCGGTCATCGGGTAGGCGTTGCGGTTCAGCCTCGGATCGTGAAGTGCCGCGGCCGAGCATGAAGTCGCCCTGCACCTTGTCCTTCTCCGCGTCCGGTCCTTGCCGAAGAGCTGCTTCGCGCCGAGCCTCCGCCACGAAGCTCGCGCCTCGACCGCCGCGCGCGCCGAGCCCGCCGGCCACGGGCAGCCGATACTCGAAGGCGCCGGCTGCCCGCGCCGTTCTGCTTGCGGCCGTCGAGCGCCGGCCACTGCCGCACGCCGAGCGACGCACTCGGCGAACTGGCCCGGCGCCACGCGCAGCACGCGCGGCTGCGCTCGCCTTCCCGAGCGTCCCGTCGCGCGGCGAGGCGCTCCCCCCACCGCGAAGCTCGTGAAGTTCCGGACCAGCACCCGCCCGCCGGCGTCCTCGAGGCGTCGCGCGCAGGACCAGCGAGCGCGCTACCGGCGGCATCGTGCACCGCGACGGGCTCGAGTGCCCGCGACAGCCACGGCTCGAAGGCGATCTCTCGCTCGCCCTTCCACCACTCGCGATAGCGGCCGAGCGGCGTCCGTGCCCGTACGAGCTCGAGCCGCAGCCGCAGCGGCCGCCCGGCGCGGCGTCGGTCAGGAACGACGCCCAGAGCGGACCGGCACGGTCTCGCCGGGCTTCGCGGCTGCGCTCACCGGGTAGGCGCCGACCGCGACGTAGAACGGCCCGTGCAAGTCGCGGAGCGACATGCCGGGCACCGAGCTCTGCCGAGTCCCGTCTCCTTCTCGCGAGCGGTCGAAGCGCGCAGTAGCCGTTCCACTCGTTGATCACGTCGTGGTGCTCGGTGTAGAGCCAGCCGGCAGACTTCGGGGTGGCGGCGGAACGCGTTGAGCATGCGCGGTGGTAGTCCCAGCTCCAGTCGACGTCGCCCGTCGCTGCCCTCGTAGCCCCAGACGTTGCCGCACTCGCTGTTGAGCATCGGCTCGCCGCGCCTGGCTGCGGCCGCCTCGAAGTTCCAGTTCGAGCCCGGCTTGCGTGCCCGGCCTCGGCCTTGTCGAGCTCCTCCTTCCACGTCCAGCCCGGCAGGTACATGTGCCAGGTGTTGAGGTCGGTCTCGACGTGGCCGCCGGTCTCGCAGCAGGGCGAGTTGTCCTCGACGAGGCGCGTCGGGTCGACGGCCTTCGCGAGGTCGTAGGCCGTCACGACCCACGCCTGCGTCTCGGGCAGGTACGCCTTCTTCTCGCCGGTCGGAGGCGTGAGCAGGCCCCACTGTCTCGTTGAACAGCACCCACGAGAAGATCGACGGGATGGTTGAAGTCGCGTCTGATCATGCCGCGCAACGCCGTCTCCATCTCCTGCTGCATCGCGGCGTCGGGCTCGCCCCACGAGTTCGGCACGTCGGCCATGACCAGCACGCCGAGGCCGATCGGCCCAGTAGAGCTTGCGCGGCAGCTCGACCTTCACGTGCGTGCGGATCGCCGTTGAGCCCGAGCCGGCGCGCGAGCAGCACCTCCGTCGCGCATCGACCGCGTCGCTCGGCCAGGTGTAGAAGCCGTCGGGGTGCCAGCCCTGGTCGAGGGTGCAGCTGGAGGTAGAGCGGCTCGCCGTTGAGCGAGACGTACGCGTGGCCGAGGCTCCGGGCAGCTTCGCGACGCCGATCTCGCGGAAGCCGAAGTACGTCTTCACGCGGTCCTCGCCCGAAGCCGTCGTCGAGCGACAGCGTCGACGTCGTGGAGATACGGGCTGGCGTCGAGCGGCAGCGTGAGCGCGCCTCGCGCGAGCCGGCCGTGAAGCGCCTGCCGCGCCTCGAGCGCGGGAGCGCCCGGCGACGCGGCGGGGACGCGTGGAAGCGCCAGCCGCCGCCTGCGGGCGCCGGATCGCCGCGGCCGCAGGAGCGCAGCTCGACGCGCTTCTCCGCGAGGCTCGGGGTGGACCTCGAACGAGTCCACGCAGACCGCCGGCGCGCGCCTCGAGGTACACCGTCTGCCAGAGGCCGCGCGCCTTGCCGTAGCCCTGCTTGCCTTCGAGCTTGAACGCGTGGGGCGTGTCGTCCGACGCGCGAGCACGAGCCGTCTGGTCCTGGCCGGGCTTCGCGCCTGTCGTCAGCTCCAGCTCGAACGGCGTGTAGCCGCCCTGGTGCTCGCCGATCATGCTGGCCGTCGAGCCAGCCGCTCGTCTTCCAGTCGGACGCGCCGACGACGAGGAAGACCCGCTTCCCCTTCCAGCCGTCCGGCACTTCGGATGGTCCGCGCGTACCACGCGATCGTCGGCCTCGTCGGGGACGCCCGACAGCTTCGAGCCCCACGGGAACGGCACGTGGATCGTGAGCGGGAACGCGGCCGCAGCGCGCTCGAACCAGCGCTCGCTCCTCGCCCTTGCCGTCCTTGTCGAACCGGAAGGACCAGTCGCCGTTCAGGTTGACCCACTCCGCGCGCTCCAGGTCGGGCCGCGGGTGCTCGGGCAGCGGGATCTCGGCGCCCTGCGCGTGCAGGGACGTCGCGACGAAGAGCAGCAACGAGAGGGATGCGACACGCATGAGGTCCTCCTCCTAGTCGTCCAGGGCGAGCAGCGCCCAGATCGGCCGATGGTCGCTCGCCCCACGGTTGTCGGCGACGATGCCGAGCACATTCTGCCCCACTGCGAGGCGCAGGCGTTTCGTGATCACGTGGTCGTAAGCTCATCCACGATCGGGATGATGCCGAGCAGCTTGAACTGCGTCGTGTGCCCGAGCGTTGGCGTGAGCCACCGGAGGCCGGCGCGCTCCAGCTCTTCGACCTTGTCGTGCGAGTTGAAGTCGCCCAGGATCACGACCGGGTCGGCCGACGGCGGAGGCGTCCTCCGCCAGCACGCGCAGCCTCGCGCTTGCGCGAGCCGCCGGAGATCGCGAGCGGCGACGGCAGGTGGACTGAGTAGCGCGCGGATGCGCGGCTCCGCGCACGACCGTCGCGATCGTCGCGGAGCGCCTGAGGCCAGCTGCCGCGGGCGCCGTGCGGCAGCACGAGCTTGCGCGGCTCGACGAGCGGCCACGGCGACAAAGAGCGCACAGCCGAAGTCGCGCTCGTGCTTAGGGTGGACGCCGCTCGGGAAGTAGACGGCGTTCATCCCGAGCGCCTTCGCGATCCGCTCTGGTCCCCGGCGCGTCCATCTCCTGGAGCGCCACGAGGTCGGCGCCCTGCAGCGCCTCGCGTGCCGCGCAGCACCTCGATCGCGCGATCGATCTCGATCGCGTAGGCGATGTTGAAGCTGACGACGCGCAGCGGCTGCGCGGCGGCCGGTGCTTCGGGCGGCTCGGCCTCGCGGCTGGAACCTCCGTAGACCGGCGCCCCGCGGCTCGAGGTAGTGTCTTCGCGGACGCGCAGCCGAGGCCGAGCCGCGGCGAGGAGCGCCGCGCCACGCGCCGCCCGCTCACCCCTAGCTTCCGCCGACCTTCACGTGGCAGGCTGGTCTTGCCGAAGCCCTGCGTGTTGGTCGCGGTCTTCTTCCAGGGCTGGTGCGTCTTGTCGCGCGGCAGGACCGCTCGCGGCCTTCGCAGTGTCCTGCGCGCGGCGGAGCCGGCGCGTCCGCGGCGGCGCTTCTCGCGCACCTGGCGCGCCTCGGCCTCGTCCGCGGCGAGGTGGCACTGCTTGTACTTCTTCCCCGAACCGCAGTGGCAGGGATCGTTGCGTCCCGGTGTGGCTGGCAAGCTGTCCTCCGCCTCACTCTATCAGCGGCGCCGCGTGAAGCCCAGCACGACGCCCGCGCCGAAGAGCAGTCCCTCCCACGCGCCGAGCGCCATGCGCGTGAGCGGACCGGAGGTCGGGCTCGCCGAGGCTGGCGCGCGAGCGGCGCGCAGGCCGACCTGCGAGCCCTGGAACGAGCGCGCGATCGTGTTCAGGCTCGCCCCGGCGAGCGTCGCGCCGATGAGCGATGGCCAGGACGCAGCCGGCCGCGGTCGCGAGCCCGGTCGCCGCCGCCGCGCAGCCGCGCTGCGGCGCCCGTCGAGGCCGCTGCCCTGGGGCGGCCGGGCCGACAGCCCGTACGCGAGGCCCCACGAGCGCCCCGATCGTCGAGGCCCTCGGCCCCGCCGCCGACCGCCGGGATCGCCCGGCCGAACAGGCCCGCGATCGTCCAGCGGCCGACGCGTGTGCGCGACGACGCGCCGATCGCTCCGCCGCCGAGCCGCCGCGCACACCATCAGCACGAGCGGGCGGAGCGACCGGGCGCGCGGTTCGCCGAGCGCGAGGCCGGCAGCCGACGCCGAGCCCGCCGATGGCCCCGGCCAGCGCGCCCACGAAGCCGAGGGCGATTCCCACGGTCGCCGGCACGTTCCAGTCGCCCGCCCAGCGCAGCAAGCAGCCCGCCGCCGAGCCCGCCGACGAGGCCTGCGAGCGGCACCGCCACCCGCGGCCCCGGCCGCGCGCCCGAACGGAACGCCCGCCGGACTCTCCTCCGGCGGCGTCGCGGCGTGGCTCTCGGCGGGCCGCGTCACGGCATCCGGCTCGACCGCCACGTCCGCGAACACGAACCGGTAGCCGTGGCGCGAGACACGGTCCGGATGTAGCGCGGCTCGCGCGGGTCGTCCCCGAGCGCCCGGCGCAGCGTGCGCACGGCCTGGCTGAGCGCGCCGTCCGAGACGACGACGTCCGACCAGACGCTGTCGAAGATCAGCCGCCGGCCCACCACCTCGTTCCGGCGCTCGACGAGCAGCAGCAGCAGGTCGAAGTAGCGCGGGATGAGGCGGCACCTCGCGCCCGCCTTCGAGCAGCAGGGCGCCGCGCCGGCGCCAGCACGAACGCGCGCTGAACCGGTAGCAGACGGCCGGAGCGGGACCGCCCGTCAGGCACGAAAGGGAATGCTATCGGCATTGCGAGCATCGGGCGTGAACAGACCGCAAACGCCGGAGGCTCTGACTCTCTGGACCGAGCCTTACGGGGGAGATCGCCCCCGAGCCCCCTATGACAAGAGCGCGCGCGGGGCGGCGCGCCTCGGGTTTCCACGCGAAGTAGGCCGGCGAGCGTGTTATCCCCTTCGAGCCGGGTCGGGTCGGCCCTCGCCGGTCATGAGGAACTCGAGGTGCGCTCGATGGCGGCGGCGCCGGCGTTGCCGTGGATGCGCGCCCGCTCAGACCCCCGCCAGAAGATCAGCGCTCGGCAGCAGGTCAGGTGGTAGCGCGCGGCCAGCAGCCCTGCGCGGCGTCCCGGACACGGACGACCAGCACAGCGGTCGTGGAATTCTCGTGCCAGCGTCTCTGAGCGCAGGGCGCAGCGCCTCGCAGGGAGCACAGTCGGGGGTCTCGAAAACGATCAGGGCCGGGTGACCGGAAACCAGGATGCGCCTCGACATCGGCGGCGCTCGCCCCGGATCGGCGCATCGAAGTTGGCTCGCATCGCGCACCTCCCGTCGCCATGCAATATAGGCCGTGGAGCCACGGCGCCAGAGCCTTCCGTATCAGGCACGCAAAGGCGAGGTGAAAGAACATCGGATTCGTCACGTTGAGAGACAATGGCGTCCGGCATGTTGAACCGGCGGGCTCTGACCCGAGCGGCGCTCGTCGTTTTGGTAGCGGCTGTCGTGGTTCTGCTCCGCGCGACGCTCTTCGCGCCCGAGGTCATCTCCGTCCGGGTCGTGGCGGTCGAGAAAGGGCGCGTCGAGAGACGATCACCAACTCCCGGGCCGGGGACGGTCAAGGCCCGGCGCCGGCGCCAAGCTCGCGCCCGAGATCGGCGGCCGGGCTGCTGTCGCTCGCCGCCGCGCCGCCGCGGGCGCGCGTGTGGCAGGGCGAGCTGCTGCTGCGCGGTGGACGACTCGCCCAGCGGGCGCGGCTGCGGCTCGCCGAGGACGAGCAGAAGACGGCCGGCGCGCAGCGCGAGCAGTGCGTGCCTGGTGGCCGAGCGGGCCGGCCGTGACCGCGGCAGCACGCAGCGGCTCGCGAAGGACGGCCTCGTCGCCCACGACTGGGACGATCGCGTCGAGAGAGCGAGTCGCGAGCGGCCGAAGCCGCCTGCCGGGCCGCCGCCTCGGCGGTGGAGCGCGCGAGGTCCGCGGTGGCCCTCTCGCAAGGCCGAGCTCGACAAGACGGTGCTGCGCGCGCCGTTCGACGGCATCGTCGCCGACACCTTCGATCGAGGTCGGGCGAGTGGACGGCGCCCCGTCGCCCCCGGCGCTGCCGATCCCGCCTGTGCTCGACGCTGATCGACACGCGCTCGATCTACGTGAGCGCGCCGATGGACGAGGTGGACTCGGCGACGCGTCAAGACAGGGCCAGCCGGCTCGCGTCAGCGTGGACTCGCAGCCCGGAAAGCACTTCCCCGCACGCGTCGTCGAGGTCGCGCCCTACGTGCTCGACCGTCCTCGAGCAGAACCGCACGCGTCGAGATCGAGCTCGAGCTCGACGACGCCGCGGTCGCAGCCGGCACTGCTGCCGGGCACGTCCGCGGACGCCGAGGTGATCCTCGAGCGCACGCGACGACGTGCTGCGCGTGCCGACGCAGGCGCTGCTCGCGGGCGGCCGCGTGCTGGTGCTCGAAGGCGACGCGGCTCGTCGAGCGCCAGCTCCAGGCGGGCCTCCGCAACTGGGACATGACCGAGGTCGCAGCCGGCCTCGCCGAGGGCGACGCGTCGTCGATCTCGCTCGACCGCCCCGAGGTCAAGGCGGGCGCGCGCGCCGCGTCGCGGAGGCCGACCGGCGCTGGCCGGTGCGCGGATGATCCGGCTCGAGCACTCTCGCGCAGCTTCGACGTCGGCGGACGAGCCCGTCCACGCGCTCGTCGACGTGACCGAGCACGATCGCGCCGGGCGAGCACGTCGCGATCATGGGGCCGTCGGGCTCGGGGAAGTCGACGCTGCTGAACGTGCTCGGCTGCCTCGACCGCCCGACCGCCGGCACGCTACGTGCTCGACGGCCGCGAGGTGCAGCGGCTCGACGACGCCGAGCTGACGCTCGGTGCGCCGGCACATGATCGGCTTCGTCTTCCAGGTCGTTCCACCTGGTGCCGCGGCTCACCGCGCGCGGAGAACGTCGAGCTGCCGATGGTCTTCGCGGGCATGCCGCGCGACGAGCGGCGCGAGCGCGCGTCGACGCCGAGCCTCGGCGCGCGTCGGCCTCGCGGCGCGCGCCGACCACCGCCCCGACCAGCTCTCGGGCGGCGAGCGCCAGCGCGTGCGCGATCGCCCGCGCGATGGTGCATGCGGCCCGCGGCTGCTGCTCGCCGACGAGCCGACCGGCAACCTCGACACCGCGCTCGGGCCAGCAGGTGCTCGAGCTGCTCGACCGCGCTGCACGCCGAGCGGCCTCACGCTCGTCGTCGTGACCGCACGACCCGACCGTCGCGCGCGCGCGCGCGGCGCGTGCTCGGTGCTGAGCGACGGACGGTCGTCTACCGCGTGCCGGCGCCGTCCGAGGCGGCGGCGATCCGGCGCGCGGAGAGCGGCGCGTGAGCGTTCGCCGATCTGCTCGCGCTTCGCGCTGCGCGCCGCTCCGCGGCCATCGCGTGCGCACCGGGCTCAGCCTGCTCGGGGTCGCGATCGGCGTCGCCGCGGTGATCACGCTGACGGCGCTCGGCGAAGGCGCGCGCCGCTACGTGCGTCGGCCAGTTCGAGAGCCTCGGCTCGACGCTGCTCGCCGTGCGTGCCCGGCAAGACCGAGACGACCGGCGCGCGCCGGCGTTCGGCGAGCGTCACGACGACAGGACCTGACGCTCGCCGACGCCGAGGCGGTCGCGCGCCGCGTGCGCGAGGTCGAGCAGCTGGCGCCGATGACGATGGGCACCGAGACCGTCGCGCACGGCGACCGGCGCCGGCAGGTCGCGCGTCGTCGGCGCGACGCAGCGAGTTCCTCGAGGTGCGCGCGGCTGACGCATCGCGCAGCGGCCAGCTTCCTGCCGCCGGGCGACCTCGCGGCGCGGCGTCGCCGGTCGCGGTGCTCGGCGCGGCGGCTGGCGCGCGAGCTCTTCCCGGCGCGACGACCCGCTCGGCAAGGTCGTGCGCGTCGGCGGCTGGCGCATGCGCGTGATCGGCGTCGCTCGCGCCGCAGCGGCACGCAGCTCGGCATCGACCTGGACGACGAGTCGTGATCGTGCCCGGTCGCGACGCGCGATGCGGCTGCTTCAACCGCTCGCTCGCTCTTCCGCATCCTGCTCGACGTGCGCGGTCCACGCCGACCTCGCAGCGCGCGAAGCGCGACGTCATCGCGCGCTCATGCGCGAGCGCCACGGCGAGGAGGACGTGACCGTCGATCACGCAGGACGCGGTCGTCGTCGTCGTTCGACTCGATCCTGCGGCGCGCTCACGCTGGCGCTCGGCGCGATCGCCGCGATCTCGCTCGCCGTCGCCGGCATCGGGATCATGAACGTGATGCTGGTGTCGGTCGCCGAGCGGACGCGCGAGGTGGGCCTGCTGCGCGCGCGTCGGCGCCGGGCGCGGCGCAGATCGCTGCGCGTGTTCCTCGCCGAGGCGGCGCTGCTCTCGCTCGCCGGCGGCCTCGTCGGCCTGCCGCTCGGCCTGGGCCGCCGTGCTGGCGCTCGTCGCGATCTATCCGGCGCTGCCCGCGCAGCCGCCGCTCTGGGCGGTCGCCAGCGCGCTCGGTCTCGTCGGTCGCGCTCGGGCGCGTCTTCGGCCTGCTGCCGGCGCGGCGCGCGGCGCGGCTCGATCCCGTGACCGCGCTCGCGGACGGCGCTGATGGTGCGCGATCTCGTCCGGCTCGCGCTCGGCGCCATCGCGCGCGCATCGCCTGCGCTCGGTCCTCTCGATGCTCGGCATCGCGATCGGCATCGCGGCCGTGATCCTGCTGACGTCGATCGGCGAGGGCACGCGCCGCTACATCCTGGCGCAGTTCACGCAGTTCGGGACGAACATCATGATCGCGATCCATCCCGGCAAGTCGAAGACGTCTCGGCATGCCCGGCGTGCTCGGCGGCACCAGCGCACAGCTCACGATCGACGACGCCGAGGCGCTCGCGCGCATCGCCGGGCGTCGAGACGCATGGTGCCGATCGGCGATGGGCGCGCGCGCGCGTCGAGGCCGGCGGGCGCGCGCGCAGCGTCGCCGTGAACGGGGTCACGCCCGACATGCCGACGCGTCTGGAAGTTCCGCGCGCGGCAGGGCGTCGTTCTGGCCGGAGGGCGACCCGCGCCGCGGCGCGCCGCTGGCCGTGCTCGGGCCGAAGCTCGCGCGCGAGCTCTTCGGCGACGACGAGCCCGCTCGGCGAGCTCGTGCGCATCGGCGGCAGCGCGCTTCCGCGTGATCGGCGTGATGGAGCCGAAGGGCCAGATGCTGGGCTTCGACCTCGACGACATCGCGTACGTGCCGGTGGCGAGCGCGCTCGCGGCTCTTCAACCTGGACGAGCTGTGCGAGATCGACCTCACCTACGCGCAGCACGAACGTGACGGCCGCGCGTCGAGCGCCGAGGTGAAGCGCGTGCTCGCCGTGCGCGCACGGCGAGGAGGACTTCACCGTCACCACGCAGGCAGGCGATGCTCGACGTCTTCGGCAACGTGATGGACGTGGTGACGATGGCGGTCGGCGCGATCGCCGGCGATCTCGCTGCTGGTCGGGAGCGACCGGGATCCTGACCATGATGTGGATCGCGGTGCGGCGAGCTAGCGTCGGCGAGACTCGGCCTGCTGCGCGCGCTCGGCGCCACGCGCCGCGCAGGTGGCAGGCGATCTTCCTCGCCGAGGCGATGGCGCTCGCGACCTCTCGGCGGCGCTCGCCGGGATCGCGATCGGGCTCGGGCTCGGGGCGCTGCTCGCGGCTGGTCGTGCCGGGCCTGCCCGTCGAGACGCCGGTGCGCTTCGTGCTGGCCGGGCTCGGCGACGAGCTGTCGCCACCGGTCTCGTGGCCGGCGTCGCGCCCGCCCGTCGCCGCCGCGCTCGACCCGATCGAGGCGCTGCGCGCCGAGTAGGCGGCTACTGCATCGCCTGTCGGACCTCGGCGAGGAAAGCGATCAGCGCGCTCAGCAGCTGAATCAGGCCGAAGCGCGAGACTCAGAGTCGATGACGACGTAAACGACGATCAGGCACCGCGGCGTAGGCGACACCATGTGGAGCTGGCTCGCCGTCTTGCTCTCGGACATGCCGTCCCCGACGAGGAAAGCGGACACGAGCGCAAGGACCACCAGCACCGGGAACAAGCGCCGTCGGCGGATGCGCGTCTGCGGCATCCGCATGCGCTCGTTGGCGATGTCGAACATCTCGTTGAGCGCCGGCAGCAGCAGCTGGGACGCCGGCATACCACCGTGCGCGAGGCCGCAACGGCCTCTTTCAGATCTCGCTCTGGATCGCCGTGGCACGCGCGAGCTCGGCCTTCGCGGCATCGACGTCCGGGAGCTTGCGGTAGACGCGCGAGACGCGTGTCGAGGTAACTGCGGAACTTCTCCAGGCTCGGCTGCAGCTCCTGGGGCAGCACGTCAGGCGCAGGTGGCGGTCCCACCGCGTTCGCCTCCGTGACGATCAGGTCGCGGCGATGCTCGAAGCGGGAGGCGGCCCCCGAGAAGCTGAACGCTGTGAGCAGTCCGAGCAGGCCGTAGACGGCGCCACTCCACGCTGCCCAGTCCATGACGCCCGCTAATGGGTGACGCGCGGCTCGCGCGCGTCCGAAACGGAAGCCGCACTCCTCGAGGCCGAGCATGGCGAGGAAGAGGGAGCGACGGCCATCGCCGCCGCAACCAGAGCAGTCATCGAGCTCCTCCCGCACGAGTCCGCAATGGTACGACGACGTTCCGATGGTATGTTGGGCTCCCCGTGACGCTCCGTTTCCTGGAGACTCGAATGCAAAGGTCCGCCTTCCTGCCGGCCGTTTCGCTGCTCCTGCTCTCGACGCGCCTCGCCGTCGCCGCGCCCCGCCGGCGGAAAAGCCCGGGCCGGTGGGCAAGGGCGTCACGCTGCTGCCGAACGGCTGGCGCATCGCGCCCGCCGGCAGCCACCTCGACGTAGGCGACCTGCCGCTCGCGATGGCGATCCACCCCGACGGGCGGCACGTCGTCATCACGAACAACGGCTGGTCGAAGCCGAGCCTGCGCGTCGTCGACCTCGAACGGCGCACAGGTGACCAGAAGCTCGCGCTCGACCACGCCTGGCTCGGACTCGCCTGGCACCCGGACGGCAAGCGGCTCTATCTCCTCGGGCGCGGCCGACAACTCGATCCGCGAGGTGGCATGGCGCGGCGACCGCCTGGCCGCCGGCCGCACGCTCACCGTCTCGCCGCCGCAGGCGGCGCAAGGACGAGCGAGCTCATCAACCCGGGGTTCATGGGCGGCCTCGCCGTCTCCGCGGACGGCACGACGCTCTACGCCGCCCAGGTCTACGGCAAGGCGGTCGTCGCCGCTCGATCTCGGGAAGGGCAGCGGTCGTCGCACGCCAGGAGCTGCCCGCCGAGGCCTACACCGCCGTGCTCGCGCCGGACCAGCGTGCGCTCTACGTCTCGGTCTGGGGCGCCGCGAAGATCGCCGTGCTCCATCGCCAGGACGCCTCGCCCCGATCGACGAGATCCTCGTCGGCGAGCACCCGAACGCGATGCAGTTCTCGAAGGACGGCGCAGCGCCTCTTCGTGGCCTGCGCCAACACCAACGCGGTCTGGGTGGTCGACCTGGCGACGCGCGGCGCGGTCGAGCAGATCGGCGTCGCGCTCTCACCCGTGGCGCCCGCCCGGCATCGACGCCGAACGCGCTCGCGCTCTCGCCCGACGGCCAGACGCTGCTGGTCGCGAACGCCGACAACAACACGGTCGCGGTCGTGGACGTCACGCGCGCCGGGCGCAGCCGCGTCCAGGGCTTCATCCCGACCGGCTGGTACCCGACCGGCGTCGCGCTTCGAGCCGCGACGGCGAGAACATCTACGTGCTCTGACCGGCAAGGGCCTGACGCCGGTCGCCAACCCGCGGGGCCCCAGCCCAACGCCACGCGGGAGCGACTCGAGCTACATCGCCGCTCCTGCTGCAGGGCGCGCTCAGTCATCGTGAAGCGCCCGAGCACCGAAGAGCTCGCGGCGCTCACCATGGCGCGTCTTCTCGATCAGCGCCCTACAACGACGCGCAAGCGCTGGCGCCGCGCCGGCGCGCCGCGCGGCTCGCCGATCCCCGGCCGCGTGGGCGAGCCGTCGCCGATCAAGCACGTCTTCTACGTGATCCGCGAGAACCGCACCTACGACCAGGTGCTCGGCGACCTGCCGCAGGGCAACGGCGACCCGACCCTGACGCTCTTCGGCGAGGACGTCACGCCGAACGCGCACGCCCTCGCGCGCGAGTTCGTGCTGCTCGACAACTTCTACGTGGACGCCGAGGTGAGCTACGACGGCCACGCCTTCTCGACCGGCGGCCTACGCCACCGACGTCGTCGAGAAGCTGTGGCCGACGAACTACGGCCAGCGCGGCGGGCGCTACCTGAGCGAGGGCGGCGGCGACGATCGCGCAACACCTACGGCAACCTCGCCGGCGCCGGCGCGACGGCTACATCTGGGACGTCGCGCACGCGCGCCGGGGTGTCAGCGTGCGCAGCTACGGCGAGTTCGCGTCCTGGGGAGACCGAACGCGGCGGCGGCCGGGTCGACGGCCACGGTGCCCGGGGCTCGTCGGCCAGCGTGCACCCGAGCTATCCGCCCTACGACCTGTCGATCCCCGACAACCAGCGCGTCGACGTCTGGCTCGAGGAGTTCCGCCGCTTCGAGGAAGGACGGCGGGCTGCCGCGCGCTCTCGACATCGTCCGGCTCGGCAACGACCACACCGCCGGCACGCGCCCGGGCGTACCGACGCCGCGGGCATTCGATGGCCGAGAACGACCTCGCGCTCGGCCGGCTGGTCGAGGCGATCTCGCAAGAGCCGCTTCTGGAAGGAGTCGGCGATCTTCGTGCTGGAGGACGACGCGCAGAACGGGCCCGACCACGTGGACGCGCACCGCTCGGTGCTGCTCGTGGCGAGCCCGTGGACGAAGCGCGGCAGCGTCGACTCGCACGCTCTACACCACCTCGGGCGTGCTGCGCACGATGGAGCTCGATCCTGGGACTTGCCTCCGATGAGCCAGTACGACGCCGCGGCGACGCCGGCCTTCGCGGCGCGTTCGCGACGAAGCCCGATCCGGCGCCCTTCACGGCGCGCTCGGCGCGCGTCCCGCTCGACGAGACGAACCGGCCCGACGCGCCTGGGCGCCCAGGCCTCGCTCGAGATGAACCTGATCGAGGCCGACCTCGCGCCCGAGCGCGAGCTCAACGAGATCGTCTGGAAGTCGATCCGCGGCCGCGACGCCGTGATGCCCGCGCCCGTCCGGGCGGCGTTCGTCAGGCCGATCGCGGGAGGAAGACGAAGACGGGGACGGGGACAGCGAGCCAGACGAGCCGCGCTGAACAACAGCCTGACGGACCGGTCTAGAGAGTCCGGAATTCCGCCCTACGGAAGAAGCGAAATTCCGGACTAGTGGGAATAGCTCCAGGCCAGGAAGATGCGGGCCTCGGGGTTGCGCTGGGTGATCGTCGCGGCGGCCCTCGCCGATCTGCGGGCGGGACGCCGCTGCCCTCGAAGTCGTAGTGGCTGCGGCGGAAGAACATCGACCCGTCCGCGCCGACCGAGAGGCGCCTTGCGCCACGGGGATCTCACAGCTTCACCTGCAGCTGCTGGACGCCGTGCGTCGGTTCGAGGCCGATGTCGGCCGTGTCGTTGTTGTGAGACCGAGCCGTTCGACACGTCGATGCTAGCTGCCGCGGTAGCGCGCGACGAGCACCGGGATGTTCTTGCGCATGCAGGTAGAGCCTCGGCGGAGGCCGCCGGCGCCCGGGCCGTAGTCGTACTCGCGGATCCGCTCCTGGTTGGCCACGTCGGCCAGGAACGGAGAGGTTCGAGTTCACGGCCCCGAGCAGGATGAAGAACGCCTGGGCGCGCGTGAGGAGCGTGTGATTCGCGACAGCTCGAAGCGCGACACGAGCGCCAGGCCCGAAGCTCTGGCCGCCGTACTCGTAGGCCTCGTTGTCGATGTAGTCGAAGTCCTGACTGGAGCGCGAGCGAGTGGTTCTTCGCAGACGAGCTTCGACCACGAGGTCGCCGCGGATCAGCAGCCGGCCGACGCGGGTCTTGTCGCCGAAGTTCGACTGCGAGATGACGTCGAAGCGGTCGTAGGGCTGCCGGTTGTCGGGATCCCAGGCGTCGCCGTAGCTGCAGCGCGATCTCGAAGAAGCCGTACTTGTTCGTGTTCTCCGAGATCGACTCGCCCTCGCCGATCACGCGTCCGCCGGCCCGCAGGAAGAGCTGGAAGTCCGGGCGGTAGTCGTACGGGTGTCACCGGGTTGCCCTTCACCTCGCTCGCGTCGCCCGAAGACCAGCCGGTTGAAGCCGCGGATCGGGTCGACCAGGAAGGCCGCCGCCTCGCGGCCGAAGCGCCCCTCGCCGCGTCTGGTGTTGTCGAGGATCAGCGAGGAGACGCGGTGCAGCGACCTCGCCCGCGCGCGATGCCGCCGATGCCGGTCGAGATCATGTCGTTGAACGACATCGGGTGCGTCTCGCCGCAGCAGCTCCCAGACGAAGGCGCCGGCGAGCGCCATCGCCGACGAGCCCCAGAAGTCGATCCCGTTGGCGCGCGCGGCGTTGTAGTACGGTCGAGCCGTTGAAGGGATGGATCAGCTGGTTGGTCTTGAACTTGTTGTCGTCGTAGGTGAAGCCTTCCTCGAAGTTGGCCCACGAAGCTGCGCGGGCTGATCTGGTTGAAGTTCGCGTTGCGCACGTACTCGTTGAACATCGAGGCGCCCCAGTTGATCGCGAACATCTCGGCGGTCGCCCAGCCCCAGCTGCGCGGCACGCCCCAGGCGTCGCGGTGCCCGTCGGGCGGCGGCAGCGGGAGCGGCTTGCCCGTGGCCGGGTCGACCAGCACGGCCTTTCGCGTCGGATCGAGCGGCGTCGCCGAGAACGGCTGCCAGGCGAGGCCCACGCGCGCGCCCCATTCGATGCCGGAGTCGACGTCCGGCAGGCCGAGCGGCGACATGTCGTACGACGCCGGTCTTGTAGTAGGTGTCGAAGCCCGGAGACGTCCAGCGAGAGCGTCTTGCCGAGCGACAGCTGGAATCCCGGCTGCAGCGTGAAGCCGAGGCCGTTCGCGGGTGCGGTGGGGCTGTCGCCGGGCTCGAGGTCCTCGGGCGGCGGCTGCACCAGAACAGCTCGCTCCGCGGGTGGATGCGCTCGATCCCGATGCGGCCCTGGAGATACGGGCGGAAGCTGCCGCCCGGGTTGAAGACGCGGGTGACGCTCAGGGACGTCTCGAGGCGTGCCCACTCCAGGTCGGGAGAGCCAGCCACTTGTCCACCACGCCGGGATCGATGTTCGGGATCCTCGGCCGGGTCCATCGACCCGAACTGCAGGTTCACGCCGAAGAGCCACTTGCCCGACCCGCTCTGCTTCGCGATGCCGATGTCCCAATTGAGGGGCTTCTGGAGCACGTCGCCGTACTTGCCGTCAGCCGCGCCGAAGCCGAGGGCTCCGTGGATCTGCCAGGCGGTCGAGGGCGCCGCGTAGGTCGCCGCTGGCGGGGCTCGGCGCGCTCGCGGCGGCCGGAGTCTTGGCTTGCGGGCCTTGGGGCGGCGAGCCGGCTGCGGCCTCGCGTCCTCGGCACGGACCGACAGCGACCAGCACCAGGCTCAGCGCAAACGTCGCCGACACGGACTCGCTCTTCATCTCCGCAACCCTTCCCCCTCGTCGTGGTCCCGTGAGCATGACTCCGGCCGGCGCCCTTCCGTGTCATGCGAGCCGCTGTCAGCGGGATCGCGTCCACCCTACTACAATGGGCGTCTCGCCCCGAGGCCCCCATGCTGCGCCGGCGCCACACCAGGCGGACCGATGATCCTCGTCTTGTCCGCCTGCTGCAGCCCGCAGGCCGAGATGCTCCTGACGGGAGCTCTCCTCCTGCTCGCGATGCTGGCGGCGCGCCGGCCGCTGCGCAGGTGCCTGCGGACCGGCCGACGGGCACGGGAGACAGGCGTGCGCCGACAGGCGTCGCCCCGGACGCGCTCCGTGGCGAGCCTCGCGCCCTTCGCGGGCGCCGCGTGGTCGCGATCGACATCACCGGGCACAACGTGACGAAGGACTGGGTCATCGCCCGCGAGATCCGCACGAAGGTGGGCGAGCCCCTCGACCATCGACGCGGTGGGGCGCGACGTCGCATCGCCTCGACAACCTGTCGATCTTCGCGGAGATCCGGGTGGACGGCCGAGCCCGTGGGCGACGACGGGGTGCGCCTCGTCTTCAACTTCAAGGAGATGCCGTCCTGGTTCCCGATCCTCTCGTACGTCTACACGGAGGAGAACGGCCTCTCGTGGGGCCTGGGCGTCTCGGCCGGCAACCTCACCGCGGCGGGACCTCTCGGTGTCGGCCCGCGTCTACTTCGGCGATCTCGAGCAGCAGTGGACCCGGATCTCCTGGCCCTGGATCAGCGGCAACCACCGGTCCTTCGACTTCTACGGCGCCCGGCTACACGCAGCCGGACGACGCTGCGCGGCTTCGAGGAGACGAGCTACGAGTTCACGCCCGAGGTGGGCACGTGGATCGGCGACCACGGCTGGGCTCGCGCGCAAGTTCTCGTACTTCCGGATGAAGAGCGACACGGCCGGCATCACCGCTGAGCCCCGACAACGAGGACAACCTGCTCCGGCTGGGCGCCTCGTTCGGCTGGGACACCCGCGACTCGTGGCGGCAACCCGCGGCGGGGCTGGCAGAACGAGGCTCGAGCTGTGGCGCACCGGCGGCTTCCTCGGCGGCGACGGCGACTGGTGGTCCGTCAACCTCGACCTGCGGCGGTGGGTGCCCGTCACGCGCCGGACGAAGCTCATGCTCTGCCGGGCTCGCCTCGCTCCAGAGCGGGACGCTGGGCGAGGACGTCCCGTATACCTGGACTACTACGCTCGGCGGCGCCAACACGCATCCGCGGCTACGCGATCTCGGCGACCTGGGCACCGAGTTCTCCGGCAAGAACCAGATGCTCGGCACGGCCGAGTACTCGTTCACCGTGATCCCGCTGGCGCTGGGATCTCTGGAAGATCTCGCTCCGGCTCGGGCGCTGAGCTCGCCGTCTTCGCCGACGCCGGCATCGCCTGGACCGAGTCGCGCGACCTCACCATGCGGCGCGCCCGCGGGGGCCTCGGGCGCGGCCTGCGCATCCTGGTGCCCGGCTCGGAGATGGTGCGGCTCGACGTGGGCTGGAGCCCCGACGACGGCTTCCATTTCCACTTCGCGAACGGGACCAAGCCGAAGGCTTAGCGCGCGCGGCTCCGCTGGCTCGCCGAGCGATAGTTGCCGTCGTTCTCTACTTCACGGCGACGGTCACTTTCCTGATCGATTTCAATTGAACTGGTTCGCCTTCGCGTACCGCATCGGTTACGGCAGTGTAGGGGGTTATCCCAGTCAGCGGTCTCGGTTCCGTAGAAGAACGGAATCGTGCTCTCGACTCGGCGGAGGCGACCTTCTTCCGTTGATGGAGAGCGTCCCGGTGCCGCCGGCCCCGGGGGAC
>ERZ1370068.6260-contig-5254_pt1 | contig 35975 bp, 58 predicted proteins | sample MGYA00561227_ERZ1370068 | MGnify/ENA primary metagenome ERZ1370068 (study PRJEB38410, sample SAMEA6850437) | metagenome | study: Metagenomic assessment of the ecological functions of the soil: analysis of the soil microbiota associated with the... | reverse complement strand
CTGCGTGCTGAGCGCCTGTGTGCGACGTCACGCTGCCGGATGATCGAAGACGGCAAACTGTATCAGCTGACCAAGAACGGCGACGCCGACATCAGCGAGGACGAGCACTTCGTACATCATCCGCCGCAAGACCGCGTATTCTGTTCGGCGGCTGTGCGCAGATCGGCGGGATGCCTCGGCAAGGTGAGCGGCGAGCGCGAGCAGGCGCTGCGCGATGCGCGCTTCAATCTCGGCATCGCGTTCCAGCTCGTTGACGATCTGCTGGACTTCACCGGCGACGCACAGGCGGTCGGCAAGCCGATTGGCAGCGACCTGCGCGAGGGCAAGGTGACGCTGCCGCTCATTCACCTGCTGCGCCAGCACGACGACGGCGTCGGCTCGCAGATCGTCCGCGACATCATCGCGACGCATGCCGTGACCGAAGATCAGTGGAGCCAGCTGCTGCGCCGCCTCAAAGAGCACGCGTCGATCGACTATGCGTACTGCAAGGCGGTCGATACGCCGAGCGCGCGAAGAAGCCGCTGAACGCCTTCCCGCCCAGCGCCGAACGCGACGCGCTGCTCGCGCTGCCGGACTACGTGCTCTCGACGCGATCAGATAGCCGAGATTCAGAATGCAGATTTCAGAGTGCAGCATTGATTGGTTCATTGTAGCCACCAATCTGAAATCAATCCTGCAATCTGAAATCTGCAATCTCGTGATCCCCATCGACGTCGTCGACGGCGATATTTCACCGCAGGACACCGCACGCGATCGTCAACGCCGCCAACCAAATCATTTCTGGATGGGTGCTGGCGTCGCCGGCGCGATCGAGCGCACGCGGCGGGGCGCAGATCGAGGCCGACGCGATGCGTCAGGGGCCGGTGGAGCCGGGTCAATGCGTGCATCACGCCCGTCGGCGCGCTCGCCGGGCGAAATACGTGATTCATGCGGCGGTGATGGGGCAGGACCTCGGAAACGTCGGCGTCGTTCATCGAGCGCGCGACGCGCAACGCGCTGGCGCTGGCCGATGCTGCACGGAGCTGACCTCGATCGCCTTTCCGGCTTTCGGCACAGGCGTCGCGGGTTCCCGCTGGACGAATGCGCCCGCCTCAGATGATCGCCGCGGTCCGCGCGCACGAGCCGAAGTCGCTGCGCCTGGTGCGCTTCGTGCTTTCGGTCGGCCGGCGCATGATACGTTTGTGCGCGAGCTGGAGCGCGCAGGCGGCACGGCCTCGAAGGCCGTGCCCTACACCCGTCGGGACGACCGCCGCGCGAATGTAGGGGACGGCCTTTAGGCCGTCCCGCGGGACGATGTCGACGACACCTCCAGAAGATCGCATCCAGCAGCTACGCACGCTGATCCGGCATCACGAGGAGTGCTACTACATCCTCAGCGCGCCGGAGATCTCCGACGCGGAGTTCGACACGCTGCTCCACGAGCTGGAGCAGCTCGAGGCGGATTATCCGGATCTCGTCACACCCGACTCGCCGACGCAGCGCGTCGCCGGCCGTCCGATCGAGGGCTTTCAGACCGTCGAGCATCTCGTCCCGATGCTCAGCCTCGACAACGCCTATAACGATGACGAGCTCCGCGCCTTCGACGAGCGCGTGCGCAAGGGCGGCCGGCCTTGGGCGATCGGCCGGTGGTCTACGTCGCCGAAATGAAGATTGACGGCCTGAGCGTGGCGCTGACCTATGAGGACGGCCGGCTGGTCCGCGGCGCTACGCGCGGCGACGGGACGCGCGGCGAAGAGGTGACGGCGAACGTGCGGACGATTCGTGCGATTCCGCTCGCGCTGCGCGGCGCACGGGCGGGCGGATAGAAATCCGCGGTGAGGTCTATCTGCCGCGTGCCTCGTTCGAGCGCATGAACCTCGAGCGCGAGTACGCGGGCGAGCCGCTGTTCCAGAATCCGCGCAACGCCGCGGCCGGCACGATGCGCAATCTCGATCCGGCGCTCGTGTCGAAGCGCGGGTTGTCGGCATTCACTCTACCAGCTCGTCATGGATCCGCGGAACGCCGCACGCGTAGGGGACGGCCTTCAGGCCGTCCCACATCACAGCGACACGCTCACGGCGATGCGCGAGTGGGGACTGCCGGTCGAACCGAACTGGCGGCGCTGCGAGGGCGTCGACGCCGTCGTCGGCCTTCTGCCAGGAATGGGCGGACAAGCGCCGCGACGCTCGACTTCGACACCGACGGCGTCGTGATCAAGGTCGACGACCTCGCGCTGCGCGGAGAAGCTCGGCGTCGACGGCGAAGTTCCCGCGCTGGGCGACGGCGTTCAAGTTTCCGGCGCAGCAGGTCCACACCAGGCTGCTTCAGAATCGACGTCAACGTCGGCCGCACCGGCGCCGCCACGCCGTACGCCGTCCTCGAGCCGGTGTTTCGTCGGCCGGATCGACCGATTTCGATGGCGACGCTGCACAACGCCGAGGACCTCGCGCGCAAGGACATCCGCGAAGGCGACACCGTCGTCATCGAGAAGGCGGGCGACGTGATCCCGAAGGTCGTCGCGCCCGATCCTCGGCCTGCGTCCGCCCGACGCCGTGCCGTGGGTGATGCCGACCACGTGCCGTGAATGCGGCACGCCGCTGCACCGCGACGAAGAAGAAGTGGTCTGGCGCTGCGAGAACCCGTCGTGCCCGGCGCGGATCCGCGCGCAGCCTGGAGCACTTCGCGTCGCGATCGGCGATGAACATCGAAGGGCTCGGCGCGTCGCTGGTCGATCAGCTGCATCGAGCAGGATCTCGTCCGCGACTTCGCCGACCTCTATCACCTCGATCCGCGCGCAGCTCGAGAACCTCGTCGTCGCGCCGCAGCGACCCGAAGCTCGGATCGCGCCGTCCCGCGCAAGCTCGGCAAGGTCGGCCGGCAACGTCGTTCGAAGAGCTGAACGCAGCAAGAGCAAACGACGTGTCCCGGCTCGATCTACGCGCTCGGCATCCGCCACGTCGGCGAGAAAGCGGCGGCCACGCTGGCGCGCTACTTCCGTGACATCGATCGGATCATCGACGGCGACGGTCGAGGAACTGCAGACCGCGCCGGAGATCGGTCCGGTCGTCGCCGGCGTCGGTCCGGCGCGTTTGCGAGCGAGCCGCGTCAACCAGGCGCTCGTGACGAAACTGAAGCGACGCGGGCGTCAGGACGACGACCGATCTGCCCGAACCGGCGATCGAACCGCTCTGGCCCGCTGGTGGGGAAGACGGTCGTGCTGACCGGCACGCTGACGTCGATGACCCGCGAGCAGGCGACGGAGGCCCTCGAAGCGCCTCGGCGCGAAGGTGTCGGGATCGGTGAGCAAGAAGACCAGCTACCTCGTCGCCGGCGGCGGACGCCGGCAGCAAGCTCGAAAAAGGCGCAGAAGCTGGGAGTGGAGGTCCTGATCGAAGAGCAGTTTCGCGACCTTATAATGGGAAGACAGGCGTAACAGAGCGCCTGCGGCTACATCAGGGCTCCAGCGCGGCAGCCGCGCTGGGGTGGCGCGCCGAGCCGAGGACTGCGAATCCGAGGCGAGGTGTCAGACAGTTACGCGGCGGGGTGGGGCCCCGCCGCCAGTGCAAAATGTCTAGACCGCTTTACCATCGTCACGCTCGTCCTGACCGCCACCGTGGCCTTCCTCGTCGGCGCGATTTTCGCGGGCGGCGTCGCGCGATCGTCGGTGTCGGCTGGCGCGCCGGTGAAGGCGGCGAGCGGATGATCGATCTCGCGCACGGCGCCGGCCCTCAACGGTCTGGTCAACTTCGCTGACGTCGTCGAGCGGATCAATCCCGCCGTCGTGAACATCGATGCGACCGCGCGCGGCCGCGACCGGACGCGGCGGCGCGGCCGGACGATGATCGCATGCCGCCGGATCCGCTGGAAGGACCGGATTCGGTCCGCGCGCTGAGCGCGCCGCACCGCGGCGCCGGCAGCGGGTTCATCATCGACGCCGACGGCAGCATCCTCACCAACAATCACGTCATCGATCGCGCCGAGCGCATCACCGTCAAGCTGTCGGACGGCCGGACGCTGCGCGCGCGCGTCATCGGCGCCGATCCGGATACCGACATCGCGCTGATCAAGGTCGGACGGCCAGAGCGCGCCTGCCGGTGGCGCCGCTCGGCGATTCGTCGACGCTCAGGATGGGCGAGTGGGTGTGCGCCATCGGCAACCCGCTCGGCTACGAGCACACGCGTCACGGTCGGCGTGGTCAGCTTCCTCGGCCGCAAGCTCGTTCGACGCGAGCCTCGACAACTACATCCAGACCGACGCCGCGATCAACTTCGGCAACAGCGGCGGACCGCTCGATCAACGCGCGCGGCGAGGTGATCGGCATCAACGCCGCGATCAGCTCGCGCGCCAGCAGCATCGGCTTCGCCGTGCCGATCAACGGCGCGGCGGCGGTCCTGCCGCAGCTGCGGGCGCGCGGACGCGTCAGCCGCGGCTACATCGGCGTGGCGCTGCGCGACGTCGATCCCGATCTCGAGCACTCGCTGAAGCTGGGCGTGCAGCCACGGCGCGCTGGTGCAGGACGTGACCGCCGGTTCGCCCGGCGATCGTGCCGGCCTGCTGCCGTACGACGTCGATCGTGTCGCTCGACGATGCGGACATCGGTCAACGACGATCAGTTGATTCGCGAGATCTCCGGACGGACGCCGGGGTCGGCGGCGCGGTTGAAGGTCGTCCGCGACGGCCGCACGCAGATCGTCACCTTGAAGCTGGCCGAGCGGCCCGCGCGCGACAGCGCGCGGCGGCGCGCGCCGAATCGCCGGCGCCGACCGAACGACCGCAAGACCGACGACGCGCTCACGCTCGGCCTCGTCGTCCGCGATCTCGATCGACAGACGGCGGATCGGCTGGAACTGCCCAAACTGCTGACCGGCGTCCTGATCACGCGCGTCGAGCCGCTGAGCTCGTCGTTCGACGGCGGCATCGAGCGCGGCACGGTGCTGCTCGAAATCAACCGCCAGCGCGTCGATTCGGTCGCCGGATCACCGCCGCATCTCGCGCGCCGCGCATACCGGCGACATCCTGACGCTCTACATCTACTCGCCCGACCTCGATCAGCGTCAGCTCAAGACGGTCCGGGTCGAGGATCGGTAGTGACGGCCGCCGAACCACGAAAGCTTGCCACGAAGACACGAAGTCACGAAGGATTCTCAGTTCAAAAGACACTACTTCGTGTCTTCGTGCCTTCGTGGCCAACTGTCTCGCGGCTTCGTCTCTGTTCGGAATCTGTGAGACGCGTTCTGGAATCTGCGTTGCTTCATCTCGTGTGACGCCGCTGAACATGCCCAAATCACGCATACTGGTCATCGACGACGAGGCGGCGATCCGCGATTCGTTGAAGATGACGCTCGAATACGAAGGCTACGAGTTCGTCGGCGCCGCCACCGGCCAGGAAGGGCTGGCGCTCGCCGAGCGCGAGGCGCCCGACCTCGTGCTGCTCGACGTCAAGATGCCGGGCATGGACGGACTCGAGGTGCTCGACCGGCTGCGCGCGATGAACGACGCGCTGCCGATCGTCGTGATCTCGGGCCACGGGACGATCAGCACAGCGGTCGAGGCGACCAAGAAGGGCGCGTTCGACTTCATCGAGAAGCCGTTCGCCAGCGAGCGCGTCCTCGTCAGCCTGCGCAACGCGCTCGACCAGCGGCAGCTGCGCGACGAGAACCGATCGCTGAAGAAGGCGGTCGAAGTCCGCCATCAGATGATCGGCGACAGCCCGGCGCTGCAGCAGGTGATGGCCGCGATCGGCCGCGCGGCGCCGACCAACGCGACCGTGCTCATCCAGGGCGAGAGCGGCGTCGGCAAGGAGCTCGTCGCGCGCACCATTCACCGCAACAGCCTGCGCAGCCGCGAGCGCTTCGTGCAGGTGAACTGCGCGGCGATTCCCGAGGAGCTGATCGAGTCGGAGCTGTTCGGCCACGAGAAGGGGTCGTTCACCGGCGCCACCGAGAAGCAGGTCGGCAAGTTCGAGCAGGCCGATCGCGGCACGATCTTCCTCGACGAAGTCGGCGACATGAGCGCGAAGACGCAGGCCAAGGTGCTGCGCGTGCTGCAGGAGGGCGAAGTCGAGCGGCTCGGATCGGCGCGCACGATCAAGGTCGACGTCCGCGTCATCGCGGCGACCAACAAGAACCTCGAGGAAGAGATCGAGAAAGGGCACTTCCGCGAGGATCTGTACTTCCGGCTCGCGGTGATTCCGATCTACGTGCCGCCGCTGCGCGAGCGGCCGGACGACATCCCGCTGCTCGTGCGCCACTACATGGACTATTTCAGCCGCGAGAACAACACGCGGCCCAAGCGCGTCACGCAAGCGGCGCTCGAGGCGCTGCAGCGCTACCGCTGGAAGGGCAACATCCGCGAGCTGCGCAACACCGTCGAGCGGATGATCATCATGACCGGCGGCGACGACGATCGATCTGCCGGATCTGCCGGACGCCGTGCGGTCGCCGGCCGCCTCAGGCGCGGCGGCGGGCGCCGCGCGAAAGCGGCAGCGGCGGCGCGGACGACCGAGGCGGAACGCTGCGCGAGTTCAAGGAGCAACGCCGAGCGCGCGTATCTGCGTCGGCAAGCTGCGCGAGAACGGCTGGAACATCTCGAAGACCGCCGAAGTCATCGACACGCCGCGCAGCAATCTCTACAAGAAGCTCGAGCAGTACCAGATCAGCCAAGAAACGGACGGATAAGAGCCGACAGCTGATAGCTTTCAGTTCTCAGCTATCGGCTGTCAGCTCTCAGCCATTCTTCATTTCACGACCGTCAGCGTGACGTCGACTTTCACGACCTCGCCGGTGACCTTGTCCGTCGCGGTCGTGAACTGCCGCGACTGACCGTCTTTCAGGAACAGTGATTCTGTTCGAGCGGAAGGTGCGGAACGACGCCTGGTTCTTGGCGAGACCTTGCTGCAGATTCCCCTCGCCGCGCGATGACCGACGTGTCGTCGATCGTGATCGCGAGCCTGAAATACACGTTGTCGGTCGTGGTCGCGTTGCAGTCGATGTTGGTGCCGATGTCCTTGTATTGATACGACTCCGGCGTCACCGCCTTTCCGTCCACCACCGAAACCGAGATCGTCGCGACTGGAACTTGCGCACCCATCCTGAGGCTCGAATTGCGCGGGCGGCCGTCGAGGATGTCATTGGCGTTGACCGACACCGTGTAGGGCAGGCTGCTGACTTTCTTGTCGCCCTGATAGCGCGAGATGACGACTTGAACCTTCAGCGGGACGATCTCTTTGGCCGTCGGTTTCTCCTGCGCGACAGCTGCCGTACCGAGCACCAGAACGAACGCGACGAGCGCGTGGAACGTCTGCAAAGGCTTCGTCACTGACGTATCCTTGTTCACCGCCGATTGGCGGAATCGGTCCAATGATGATCGGTTCGATCGGTTCCAAATCGGCCGGCGGCATTGCGAGCGCCGGCGCCAGTGCGATACGTCCGTCGCGAACACCGAAAATCAGCTGACGGATCGCCCTCGCTTCGTCGGGCGCGATCAGCACTTCCGGCTCAGGTTGACGCGTACCTCGTGTCCGCGCGCCACCGTCGGTTCGACGCTGACCGCGCGCGGTGGTGCCTCATGACCGGTGATACGCGCGATGTGCCGCGGGCAGCACGCCGACGGGAGCGACCGCGGTTCGTGCGATCAACACGTCGGCCGTGTCGCGCCAGGGGCCACCGGACGTCGAACGATCGCGACCACTGCCAGCAGCGCCGCGACGGCCAGCAGGGGCGCGACGGCGATCCACGGGATGCGGCGGCCGGCCGGTGCGGGTGCCTCTGCGATTCGCGTCCGCACCCGCGCCAGAAACTCCGGCGACGGATCGACGGCCAGCGCTCGCCGAAGCTCACCGTCTATCGGGTCCATTGCAGCTGCTCCTTCAGTCGCTGTCGCGCGAGAAACAGTCGCGACTTCACGGTACTCGACCGGCAATCCCAACAGCCGGGCGACGTCGGCGACCTCGTGCTCTTCCATGTTCGCCAGGACGACGACGATGCGCAGTTTCTCGGGCAGGGCATCGATCGCGTTCCACAGATGCCCGGCACGTTCCCGGGCGATCAGGTCCTCGGTCGAGTCGGCCGCGGCCGCCGGCTCGTGCTCGTGCTCACGAGCTTCGCGCCGCCGGTCGGAGCGGCACCGATCGATCGCCAGCCGCCACGTCATGCGAATCCAGCCACGCGCGGAATCGATCGCGATCCCGCAGCGCCGTGAAGTGGCGGTAGGCCTTCACGAACGCCTCCTGCGCTACCTCTTCGGCGTCCTGCCGATGCCGCAGCACGCTGAACGCGACGCGGAATGCGAGCGTCGAGGATTCGACCAGCCGTGCCTCGAATTCGCGCTCGAGCTCGGCATTCACAGCGACCAGGCTGCCCGCCGCGTAGTCCGTGTATTCGTGCATCGCTGCATCAGCCGCCGTTCAGGAAGGCAAGACGCCGCCGCCCGCATCCGGGTTCAGTGGCTCGCAAAGGTAGAATAACCAGTCGCAGCGAGCCAGACGATCGCCGTTCGACTCGGCCCTCCGGGCCTCGCTCACGGCAAGCCGCTCCATGGTTCCTCCATGGGCTTGCCCTGAGCGAGGCGCGAAGCGCCGAGTCGAAGGGAGGAAAGTCCGAACTCCGCAGGGCAGTGCGCCGGGTAACGCCCGGTCAGGGCAACCTGAAGGACAGTGGCACAGAAAATATACCGCCCTTCGACTCGGCCCGTTCGGGCCTCGCTCAGGGCTTGCCCTGAGCGAGTCGCGTCACGCGAGTGCGCGGCGAATCGAAGGGTAAGGGTGAAAAGGTGCGGTAAGAGCGCACCGCGCTCGTGGTAACACGAGTGGCAGGCAAAACCCCGCACGGAGCAAGACCAAATAGGGGGACATCAGGACGGCCCGTCCTTGGTCTCCGGGTCGGTCGCTTGAATCCGTCAGCGATGACGGATCTAGAGGAATGATCGTCATCCGCCGCAAGGCGGAGACAGAATTCGGCTTACGGCTCGCTGCGACTTTTAGTGGTGTGTATCAACTGAAGTAGTACTGGTTACAACGAGGTTTCGACCGCGATTTTCGGGCCGCTACAACGGAGCGGCCCGGTAGTAATTTCGAGGAGACACGCCACTAATGGACCGTATCGACAACGTGTGCTGCGCACACAACAACCGTGAACCGCGATCGACGGGCCGTTCCAACGGAACGGCCGCTTGACATTTCGAACGGACACGCCGCTAGCTATGAAGAAGCTGATCCTGGTGATTCTGGCGGTGGCAAGCGTCGGTGCCCAACAGCCGCCTGGGCAGATTCGTCCGCGTCCCGCGCAGGGTCGCGAGCCGCAGCTGACGCCGCCGACGATTCGTGAGATACAGCCGAAGTCCTCCTCGTCGTCGCGCAGCATCCGGTGCCGCGCGCGAAGTTTCCGGTGATCGATATCCACAGCCACCAGTCGACGCCGATCTCGAACGACGAGTTCGGCCGCGTCGTCAAGGGGATGGACGCGAACAACCTGCGTCTTCTCGTGAACCTCAGCGGATCGTCCGGCGATCGGCTGCGGCGCGGCGTCGAGGCGATCAAGCACAGCTCGTACGCGGATCGAATGGTCCTGTTTGCGAACGTGGACTTTCGCAGCATCGGCCCGGGGTCGGGTGCGAAGGCGGCGAAACAGCTCGAAGCCGATATCAACGCCGGCGCGGTCGGACTGAAGGTCTTCAAAGACCTCGGCATGTTCGACCAGAAGGCCGACGGCAGCCGTCTGCGCGTCGACGATCCCGAGCTCGATCCGATCTGGGAGACGTGCGCGCGGATGAACGTGCCGGTCCTGATTCACGTCGCCGAGCCGCAGGCGTTCTTCGATCCGCTCGACTACAACAACGAGCGCTGGCTCGAGCTGTCGCTCTATCCGGATCGGCGGCATCAGGACGGCGTGCGCTTCGAGCAGTTGATGACCGAGCGCAACGCGATGGTCAAGAAGCACCCGAACACGAAGCTACATCCTCGCGCACTTCGGCTGGCACGGGAACGACCTGGCCAAGGCGGGCAAGCTGCTCTGACGAGAACCCGAATGTCTACTACGACGTCGCCGCGGTGCTCTACGACTTCGGCCGCCAGCCGCGCGCGGCGCACGAGTTCTTCGTCAGCTACCAGGACCGGATTCTCTTCGGCAAGGACAGCTACCAGCCCGACGAGTACTCTTATTACTGGCGCGTCTTCGAGACCAACGACGAGATACTTCGACTACTACCGGGACTATCACGCGTTCTGGAAGCTCTACGGCATCGGCCTGCCCGATCAAGTTCTCCGCAAGCTCTATTATCAGAACGCGTTGAAGCTGACACCCGGCATTCCCCGCGCCGGTTTCACCGACTGACGGGGTCGGACACCGGTCTGACCCGTCTGACCCCAGTCTGACGGCGCGACGGCTCAGCTCTTGCACGCGACCTCGACGATATGGCTTCTTATTCTCGTCACCGGCGGCGCCGGATTCATCGGATCGCACCTCACGGAAGAACTTGTTCACCGCGGACACGCCGTCCGCGTCGTCGACAACCTCGCAACCGGCAAGCGCCGCAACCTCGATCACATTTCCGGCGTGGAGTTCATGGAAGGTGATCTGGCCAACATGGACGTTGCGGCGCGCGCCGTCGCCGGGATGGACTATGTCCTTCACCAGGCGGCGATTCCGTCCGTGCCCAAGTCGGTGAAAGACCCGGTCACGTCGAACCGCGCCAATATCGACGCGACGCTCAACGTGCTCGTCGCCGCGCGCGACGCCGGCGTCAAGCGGCTGGTGTTCGCCGGCTCTTCCTCGGATGCGGCGACACGCCAACGCTGCCAAAGCGTGAAGATATGGCGCCGAGCCTGCTGTCGCCCTACGCGCTGCAGAAAGTCGTCGGCACCGCGTACTGTCGGATGTTCACCGAGCTGTACGGCTTCGAGACCGTCGTCATCCGCTACTTCAACGTCTTCGGACCGCGGCAGGATCCAGGGTCGCCGTACTCGGGCGTCATCTCGCTCTTTTCGACCGCGCTCATCGAAGGGCGCCAGCCGGTCATCTACGGTGACGGCGAGCAGACACGCGACTTCACCCTACGTCGCCAATGTGGTCGACGGCGTCCTGCGAGCGTGTGAATCGCCCAACGCCGCCGGCGAAGCGATCAACGTCGCGTGCGGCACGCGCATCTCGCTGAACGAGCTGCTGCGGGTCATGAACAAGATCGTCGGCACCGAGATCCACGCGCTCTACAAGGACTCGCGCGCCGGCGACGTGAAGGATTCCCAGGCCGACATCAGCAAGGCCAGACAGCTGCTCGGCTACACGCCGATCGTCGGGCTCGAGGAAGGCTTGAAGCAGACGCTCGCCTGGTGCCGCAGCGAAAGCGGTGCGCCGGCGAGCCGCTGACGCAGCTTCGCCAACGCCTCGGTCCGCATTCCAATAAAATACGCGTCAGCTTTCCACGATCCGCGCGCTTTCGGGATCGTGCTCGCTCTGGCGCTCGCCGGCAACGCCGTCGCCGCCGACGGCCGCTGGACGATCGTGCGCGGCCAGACGATGACCGTCGTCGGCGATCAGCCGGCGGAGGGGCTGCGCGATATCGCGTCCCGTCTCGAGCGGTTTCGAATCGGCGTGAGCGGACTGATTCCAAATGCCGGTCGTCCGCTCCCCGTCCCGACCGTCGTCTTTGCGTTCGGCACGCGCAAAGCGATGCAGCCGTTCCTCCCGCTCGCGAAGAACGGCCGTCCGGCATCGCTCGGTGGCTATTTTCATCGCGACGCCGACGTGAACTACATCGCGCTGTCCCTCGAAGGGTTCGACGAGAGCCTGCCCATTGTCCTTCACGAGTACGCACCTGCTGGTGCGGAACGCGGTCCGCGCGGTGCCGGTGTGGCTGAACGAAGGCCTGGCCGAGTATCGCTAGCACGTTCACGATCTCGGACGATGGGACGAAGGGGGAGACCGGACGGCCGATTCCCCCGCACGTCCGTCTCCTTCGCGAACGCTACATGCCGATTGCCGATCTCATTACCGTGGACGCGGGCTCGCAGCTCTACGACGAGGGTGCGCGGCGGTCGATCTTTATGCCGGAGTCGTGGGCGCTGACGCATTACCTCACGATCGAAGTGCCGGACGGACCGGCACAGATCAACCGATTACGCAGCGGACATCGCGCGCGCCGGCGTCCCGCGGACGCGTTCTTCGACGCCTTCGGCATGACGCCCGACAAGTTCGACGAGCAGCTGCGCCGCTACCTGGCCCATCCGATGTTCCGCTGGCGCGGCTTCACGTTCAACGATCGCGTGCAGATCGACGTCGACGATCGCGGCCGGACGCTGTCGGCGGGCGAGGCCGATGCGTGGCTCGGCGATCTACAGCGCCGCGTGCGGCGGACTCGCGAAGCGGCGGCGCGAATCGAAGCGGCAGTGCGGCTCGACGATGCCGCGGCAGTCACGCACCTGGCGTTGGGGCTGCTGCGAGTCGAGGAAGGACGCATCAGCGAGGCGTGGCCGGCGCTCGAGCGAGCGGTCGCGATCGCACCCACCGACTTCATGACGCAGTACGCCTACGGAGCGTCGCGTCCTGCGGGAAGTCGTCCAGGTGGACGGCATGCTGGCCGATGCGACGGCCCTGGCGCATAGTCAGCAGGCGCTCGAGGCGGCGACGACGATCAACCCGTTCGCCTCCGAGGCCTGGTCGTGGCTCGCATACGCCTTCATGCTCGACGACGATCGATTGCCAGCGGCGGAGGAGGCGATCAACCACGCCATCGAGCTGGTGCCCGGCCATCTCGATGCCGCCTGCGGTGGGCCGACATCAGCATTCTGCGCGGCCACGTGGCGGATGCGCGCAGGCTGCTCACCGAACTCGCGGCGGTGACCAGCGACCGCACGATCTCCGAAGGCGCGCAGCGACGGCTCGATGCGCTGGCGCGATCGCGGTAACCACAGTTCACGCGCAATCGCTCGCGTTTCTCGATTCACGCGCGCTCGACGGCAACCGCCGGCGTCAGTTCCGATCGCGTGCGCGACGCGTGCGTCGACTCGCGCCAGCGCGCCTCGCGTAATCCCAACCTGAGCATCAGTTAGCGTCTCGCGCGCGATCGTGGCGATCGGGTGCGCTCCTTGCCCAACGCAGCCGCAGACTCTGGTCTCCAAGCGGGTGTCGTGTCGGGCGCCGACCTCCCCGAGCGAATTCCGAGGTGTGGCCAGAGTCCTCTTCACAAGGAGGACTGAGATGTTCCGTATCGTGCTGTCGATCCTCGCGCTCGCGTCGCTCATTGCCGTGCACGTTCCGGCCGCGGAAGCGCAGACCGCGCCCGCGCCGACGCGTGCGGCCGCCAAACCGGCGGCGCCGGGCGGCCAGGTCAACATCAACACCGCGTCGGCGGCCGATCTCGACGCGCTGCCCGGCATCGGCGCCAAGACCGCCGCGCTCATCGTTGAGTACCGGCAGAAAAACGGGCCGTTCAAGAAAGTGGAAGAGTTGATGAACGTGCGCGGCATCGGCGAGAAGAACTTCCTCAAGCTGAAGCCGCAGATCACCGTTGGGACGAGCAAGGCCGATCAGGCGCAGCAGCCGCAGATCTGAACGAGGGAACAGCCGGGTCGTGCCTGTCGCGACCCGGCCGTGCTCTGGCCGCGTCATGTTCAGACATCCGTCAGACGGACATTCGCTGATCGAACTGCTGTTCGTCGCCGGGATCATTGCGACCGCCAGCGGCATCGCGGTTCCGCAGATGCTGGCGGGCCTGGACGATAGCCGCGCCGTCGGTGCGACGCGCTATCTCTCGTCGCGCCTCTACCGCGCGCGCGCGCGGCGGCGGTCATGCGATCCGCCGACGTCGCGATCCAGTTCCTGCCGGTGGGCGACGGCGGCTACACGTTCGCCGAGTATGTCGACGGCAATCGGAACGGCGTGCGCACGCAGGACATCGACCGCGGCGTCGATCGCCGCGCTCGGTGGGGTCGAGCGTCTTGGCGATTCGTTCAAGGGCGTCGAGTTCGGCACGATTCGCGATTTGCCGGCCGTCGACCCGGACGGCGCCAAGCCGGGCGGCGATCCGATACGCCTTGGCGCGAGCGGGTTCGCGACGTTTACCGCACTGGGCACGGCAACGCCCGGCAGCCTCTACGTGCGGAGCGCTCGTGGCGCCCAGTGACGTGATTCGCATATTCGGAGAAACAGGAAGACACGCGTCCTGCGATTCGACGCACGAACCAGGCAGTGGGTGCCGCTATGACCTATTTGACGAAGCGACCGGCGCGCAACTCGCCGCCACAGCCGCGTGCAGGAGCACGGCATCGTCCGGACTCGAGTTCGGCCCGGCATTGCGGTGACGCTGATCGATGTCTCGGCCGGCGGCGTGCTGGTCGAGGGCGAGCATCGATTGCTGCCTGGCAGCTGCGTGGAGCTTCAAGTGGAGAGTGAGAGCCGGAGAGCATGCTTGCGCGGTCGAGTACTGCGATGCGCGGTCGTTCGCGTGCGCCCGGACTCGATCAGCTATCGCGGCGCGATCGTGTTCGATCGATACCTGCCGTGGTTCGGCGATGAAGATGGGTATGCCGTGCCCAATCTTGAACAACGACCGGCGGCGCCATTTCCGGGCAGATGCTACCCCGCGAGGTAGTCTGACCATGACGACCCTCTCGTTCGAACAGACGACGTTTTCGAATGTTTTACGTTCCAGCCGAGGTGGCACTCGATTTGGTTCGCACGCGCGTGTCAAGGAGTCACCACATGCCGGCGCTCGATTCACGCGGGGCCCCTCTGCCCGCTGTCTCCAGAGACCCCAGTGAATCCAGGTAACGCGGTCAACGCAGTCGATCGCCTGCCGCGCCAGCGCGATCGTCGTCAAGCGCTCGCCGACATGCTCGCCGGCCTCACACCGGTGTCTGAACAAGGACGAGGACATCTCGCTGATGCGCGGCGCGTTCGAGGAAATGCTGCAGCGGGTCGTCCCGGTGCGTGCCATCCAGCTGCGCGAGTCGAACAGCCGATGGGCGGGCCGGCTCACGGGTAGCGGCGGGATCGAGTCGATTGCGCTCGAAGTTCCTGGCAGCGATCCGACGACGCGCGGTCTGCTCGAAGCGACATTCGATCCGGGATGCCGCCTCGGCGACTGGGATTTCCAGATGCTCGGTATGGCCACGCACGTCGGCGCGCTTGTCCTCGAGATCGGAGCGATCGTGGACTCAACTCGCGCGCGCGGGCCTGCTCAACGGCCATCGCGCCGCGTCGCGACGCGCGCGGCGCCGATCATCGGATCCACCGACGTCATGCGCGCTCTGCGCGCGACGATCGAGCGATTGGCCGCGACGGATTTCACGGTCTTGTTGGAGGGCGAATCCGGGGTGGGGGAAGGAACTGGTCGCGCGGCAAATCCACGACGTCAGTCGGCGTCGCAACGGTCCGTTCGTTGCCATCAACTGCGCGGCGCTGGTCGAGACGCTGCTCGAAGCCGAGCTCTTCGGCATCGAGGAACGCACCGCCACAGGCGTCCGCGGACGGCGCGGGAAGTTCGAACACGCCGACGGGGGAACACTGTTCCTCGACGAGGTATCGGACCTCTCCGTATCCGCTCAAGCAAAGCTGCTGCGGGCGATTCAGGACCTGACCGTGCAGCGGGTCGGCGGTCAGGCGACTCGTCGCGTGGACGTGCGGATTATCGCCGCGACGAATCGCAGCCTCGCGGAGCTCGTCGAGCGTCAGTTGTTCCGGCCGGATCTGTTCTACCGGCTGAGCGGCGTCGACATCCGCGTGCCGACTCTCAGGGAGCGGCGGCCGGACATCCTCGAACTCGCGCGATATTTTCTCGAGCGGCATCGCGTCGGTCGCCGGCTGAAGCTCACGCCGGCGGCGGCGGACGCGATGGTCACCTACAACTGGCCGGGGAACGTCCGCGAGCTGGAGCGCATGATGGAGCGGGCGGTGACGCTGGCTGAATCCGACGTCATCGATCTCGACGACCTGCCGCCGGCGGTGCGCGGCGCCTACTCGACGGCGCTCGGCCCCTCGCTGAAGCGGCAACGACACACTCCGCATCTGGGCCTGCCGCTACGTCCGGCTCGTCGTGGAACGTTGCGGCGGCAACAGCGGGCGGCCTCGCGCGCGCTCGGGATCAGCTACCACACGTTGAAGGCCTACATGCGATCGCCGTTCTACGAATCGGTGGGGGATGGGAATCCGGCGGCGCCCATCGATCGCGACGGCCGCGAGGGTCAGGATGGTCAAAACGATCAGGGAGGCGGTGATCGGCGACCTGCCGGCGGAGGATCCGGGATCCGTAGACGGCGCATCGGGAGGCTGAAGTTGCGGCGCGTGGGGCCGCACAACGCCGGGCGTCTCCGGCGAAATCGGTGGACGAGACGCGGCAGCTTCGGAACAGCTGTGAGGTCGCGCGCCCATCCAACGAACGGCTGACGATTGCCGTTCGAGGGAGGCGAGCCGTGGTGAACAAGGGAGGACGAACATGGCGGCGCGTTGCAACGCTCATCGGCGGGGAGTCGTCGTCACAGCCGGCAGTCTGTGGTCACCGGCGTGGCGGCTGGCCGCCCAGAGACCGATACCCGCGCCCGTTCCGGGTAACGGCGCACCGGTTCGAACCGTGCCGTCCGGCACGCGCGTCATGCGGCGATCCGGGGAAGAAAGGTGACACGCTACTACTGGCTCGAGAAGCCAGACCACGCGACTGACGACGCGCTTTGCTGATGCGACCGTCGTTGCGGAACGAGGTGCCGGGGCGAGGTTCGCGCACGGGTTCAGGATGTCGACGGCAATGAAACGGCGAACTTCAGCGTGAAATCGAATGCGCTGCAATATGCCGCGACTGGCGCCCAATCGCTCCAGGCACTCAACGACAGCGGCGAGCGGCCGACGCTCGGTTGGGCGAATCGCCAGGCCTCACGTTGTGGAAGCGATCGCGCCGCCGGTGCGACGCTCAGCTGGCAGGGCGGCCTGATGCGGCCAGCGGGAGCCCCGAAGCGTGACCTCGATCGCGAGATCGTCGAGCTTCACACGGAGTGGACCGGCGGTCTGGCCGTGAAGACCCGGCGCGGCGCCAACATGAAGTTCGCGTTCACCGATACCGGCAGCAAGAAGATTCCGAAACCTTGCCGGCGACGCCTTTACGGCGCGGCTCACCCGGCAGGGCGTCGAACTGGGGTCGAGCGCGCTGTTCGTTCAAGACAAGGTGTTCATGTGGAACTCTGCCCAACGTGTCGCAGGGCTACATTTCCGCCGAGCACCTGAAGGACTTCGGCGGCTGGCCGTTCGTCCCCGATGCGGCGTGGGTGAACCTGCAGACGATCGCCTTCTATCACTTCAAGACTCTGATCGACCAGAAGGGGTTTGTGGCTCAGAAGGACGGCGGATGCGGTGTCGGGCGCGGCAGCAGCGTCGCGAGCAAGCTGTTGAACTTCTTCGAGCCGACATTGTCGGCGAACGAGCCCGGCTGCGACGGTCTGCATTGGCTCGACGGCACCGTCCTCCGATACTGCTGCGACGTGCACGACATGTGCTACGAGCGTACGGGTGCAACTACCATTCGTGGTGGCAGGTCTGGAGCAGCTGGCGGTGCGACGCGTGCAACGCGTGGGCCGCATGGTGCTTCCTGGACGGCGGCTGCACGTGCATCCCGCCGTGCATGGGAGCAGCCCGCTGATGACCGCGCAAACCGGGTGAAGCAGGTGCAAACATGATCAGATGGAAGAGCGTGCTTCTGGGCGCGATCACGTTCCTTGCCGCGCACCTGATCGAGTCCGCGGCATGGACGACGTGGTTCCACGGCGAATACGCGCCATGGTTCCTCAACTCGGGCCGCGCCGTGGCCTTCACGGCGGGCTTGCTCCTGATCATCGGACTCGCCGCCGGCATCAACACGTTCGCGTGGCGCGATTCGATGATCACGGCGGGAAACGTCCTCGCCGGAGCGGTGGCCGCCATGATCATCGTGCTGTTCGCGGTCGGACCGGGCACCTTGTTTCCGATCGCGATCGTGATTGGTGTCGCCGTCCTCGGAGTGAGCATCGCCGCCGGCGTTTTCGCCGGTTCGGCGCTCCGCTCAGGGTTGTCGCGTTCATCCCGTGCGTGAATCCGGGTCGGCCGGCGGCCTGCAGGTCGTCTGCGGCCGTCTCCGGCTCTTGATCCCACGGGAACGCTCGCGGACGGTTCCGCGACCGCGCCGGAAGGACGCCGGTCCATCTCCCGCCGCGATGCCTTGTTCGACGATCGTGTCCAACTCACAGGCGACAACGGGAACGGCGTCGACGTCGAGCTTTTCCAGTCACTCCCTCGACCCTCGCCGACGACCGTCCTGTCCGCCGGGCGTCGCAATCCGCGCTCGTCCGCCGCCGCCACGCGTTCCGATCAGGCCGACGGAACGCGCGGCCGCGGCATCTCTGCCGGCACTCTGGCACGCTTGTCTTGCGAGCGCTCCTGAAAGCCCCTCGGCCGAGCACCTTGACGCCTTCTCGCAGTCGGCACCTTGGGAGCGCTTGTCTCGCAGAGCCCTGAAACGGTTCCCGCCCCAAGACCCTGCAATGTTCCTCACAGAGCACCTTGAACGGGTCTTTCTCGCTCAGCACCCTGGAACGATCTATGGCGATGACTCTACGGTGTGGTGAGCGTCCAGATTCTTGACCGACCCGGAAGGCGCATAAATGCCGTTACCTGTTTCCGCCGTCTCGCGATTCGCGGCATGGCGACGGCGCGACAATCGTCACGCCACGATAGCGCTCAATGGAACAGGCCACCGAAGCTCCACTCAAGAAAACGCCGCTCAACGCTCGCCATCGTGCCTCGGGCGCCGGATGGTGCCGTTCGGCGGCTGGGACATGCCCGTCGAGTACTCGGGGATCGTCGCCGAGCACATGGCGGTGCGCACGCGTGCCGGATTGTTCGACGTCAGCCACATGGGACGAGATCGAGATCGCCGGCAACGACGCGCTGGCGGCGGTTCAGCGCATCTCGTCGAACGACGCGTCGAAGCTGTCGGTCGGGCAGGCGCAGTACTCCGGCCTGCTGACCGAGCAGGGCACCTTCATCGACGACCTGCTCGTCTACCGCCTCGCACCCGCGCACTTCCTCCTCGTCGTCAACGCGTCGCACATCGCGAAGGACTACGCGTGGATCGCGGAGCAGATCAAGCCGGCCGGCGACGCGGTGGCGGTCGATTCGAGCTCGCGCTATGCGCTGCTCGCGCTGCAGGGGCCAGCTGCGCTCGAGGTGCTGCAACCGCTGACCGGCGTCGATCTGGCGGGCATGAAGTACTACTGGTTCGCGAACGGCGAGGTGGCGAGCGTCCGCGCGACGATCTCGCGCACCGGTTACACCGGCGAGGACGGCTTCGAGATCTTCGTCCCGCCGCAGTCGGCCGATCGCGTGTGGCAGGCGATTCTCGAGTCGGGCAGAGCCGCCGACGTCGTTCCGTGCGGCCTCGGCGCGCGCGATACGCTGCGGCTCGAAGCGGCGATGCGCCTGCACGGCAACGACATCGACGAAACGACGACCGCGCTCGAAGCGGATCTGAACTGGATCGTCGGCTGGAAGAAGGACGACTTCATCGGCGCGGCGGCGCTGCGCGCGCAGAAGACGAACGGCGTCGCGCGGAAGATCGTCGGCTTCGAGGTGCTGGATCGCGGCATCGCGCGCCCGGCTGGCATGATGCCTACGTCGGCGACGCCAGAGTCGGCGCCGTCACCAGCGGCACGCAGACGCCGTTTCTGAAGAAAGCGGTCGGCATGGCGTATCTCGCCACGGAGCACACGGCGGCCGGCAGCGAGTTCGACATCGACATTCGCGGCCGCCGCGCCGCGGGCGCGCGTGGTCCCGATGCCGTTTTACAAAAGGCAAAAGAGTGATGGCGTATCCGGCCGGCTACAAGTTACACGAACGATCACGAGTGGGTGGATCTCTCCGGCGATCGCGGCAAGGTCGGCATCACCGACTACGCGCAGCAGCAACTCGGCGACGTCGTCTACGTCGAGCTGCCGGAAGTCGGCGTCAAGCTGAAACAGGGGCAGTCGTTCGGGACGATCGAATCGGTGAAGGCCGTCTCCGAGCTCTACGCGCCGGTCAGCGGCGAAGTCGTCGAAGTGAACGCGGCCCTGAAGGAGAAGCCCGAAGTCGTCAACGCCGATCCGCACGGCTCGTGGATGATCGTGGTCAGGTTGACCAATGCCGGCGAGAGCGACGCGCTCCTCGACGCCTCCCAGTATCAAGCCCTCGTCAAGTGACGCGCCTGCGGCCCGAGCGATGACCCTTTTCGATTCAGAGACGTTTCAATCCCGCCACATCGGACCCGACGAAGCAGAGCGCGACCAGATGCTGAAGGTCGTCGGCGCGCCGTCGCTCGACGCGCTGATCGACGAGGCCATCCCGCCGCGCATCCGTCTCAAAGCACCGCTCGACGTCCCCGCGGGCATCACCGAGTGCCAGTTCCTGCGCGACCTGCGCCGCACCGCGTCGCGCAATCAGCTGTTTCGATCGTTCATCGGTCTCGGCTACTACGACACGATCACGCCAAGCGTCATCCTCCGCAACGTCCTCGAGAATCCCGGGTGGTACGCCGTACGCCCTACCAGGCCGAGATCGCCCAGGGCCGGCTCGAATCGCTGCTCAATTTCCAGACGATGGTCCGCGATCTGACCGGGATGGAGATCGCCAACGCCTCGCTGCTCGACGAAGCGACCGCCGCCGGCGAGGCGATGACGATGCTGCACCGCGTCTCGAAACGGCCGGACCGCGCGGTGGGCGCGCCGCAGTTCTTCGTTGCCGACTCCTGCTTTCCGCAGACCATCGAGGTGCTGCGCGCGCGCGCCGAACCGCTCGGCATCGAGCTCGTGATCGGCGACTACAACACGGCGGCGCTCGACGATCGCGTCTTCGGGGCGATCGTCCAGACGCCGGATGAGGCCGGCCGCGTGCACGACCTGCGGGAGTTCATCGGCCGGGCCAAGCGCGCCGGTGTCGGCGTCGCGGTCGGGACCGATCTGCTCAGCTGTGTGCTGTTCACGCCGCCCGGCGAGATGGGCGCCGACGTCGTCTACGGCAACTCGCAGCGGTTCGGCGTCCCGCTCGGCTACGGCGGCCCGCACGCGGCGTTTTCGCGACCCTCGAACGGCACATCCGCCAGGCGCCGGGACGAATCATCGGCGTGTCGGTGGACGCTCAGGGCAACACCGCGTACCGCATGTCGCTGCAGACGCGCGAGCAGCATCCGCCGTGAGAGGCGACGTCCAACATCTGCACCGCCCAGGCGCTCCTGGCGAACATTGCCGGCCTCTACGCCGTGTATCACGGACCGAAGGGGCTCGCGCGCATCGCGACGCGCGTGCACGCGTGCGCGCGCGCCTCGCGCGCGAGCTCGCGAAGCTCGGCATCCGCCAGCTGAACGAACGCTACTTCGACACGGTTCGCTTCGAGATCCCCGGCGGCGTGCAGGCGGTCGGGCAGATCGTCAAGGCGGCGCTCGCGTCGAACATCAATCTCGGCTACCGGCGCGACGGCACGATTCACGTCGCGCTCGACGAAACCGTCGACGAGACCGATATCAAGGCGATCGTCGCGGCATTCGCGGCCGGCGTCGGCAAGCCCGCGCCGATCGGATCGACGGTCGGCGACGAGGGCCTCGCGCGGCCAAAGATGGGATCGCTCGCGCGGACGTCGCCGTTCCTGACGCATCCGGTCTTCAACAAGCATCACTCCGAGACCGAGATGATGCGTTACATCCGCCAGCTCGAACGCAAGGACATCGGGCTCGACACGTCGATGATTCCGCTCGGCTCGTGCACGATGAAGCTGAACGCGGCGTCGGAGATGCTGCCGATCACGTGGCCCGAGTTCAGCAGGCTGCATCCGTTCGCGCCGGTCGATCAGGCCGAGGGCTACCTCGCAGGTGTTCAGCGAGCTCGAGTCGATGCTGTGCGACGATCACCGGCTTCGCCGCGGTCTCGCTGCAGCCGAACTCCGGTGCGCAGGGCGAGTTCGCCGGCCTGATGGTGATCCGCGCCTACCATCGCGATCGCGGCGACACCGCGCGCGACGTGGTGCTGATTCCGGCCTCGGCGCACGGCACCAATCCCGCCAGCGCGGTGATGGCCGGCATGCGCGTCGTGGTCGTCGCGAGCACGAGCGAAGGGAACATCGACGTCGACGATCTGAAGCGCAAGGCCGAGGAGCACCAGCGATCGCCTGTCGGCGCTGATGGTCACGTATCCGTCCACGCACGGCGTTTTCGAGGAAACCATCCAGGACGTGTGCGCGATCGTGCACCAGCACGGCGGCCAGGTTTACATGGACGGCGCGAACATGAACGCGCAGGTCGGGCTGACGAGTCCGGCCGCGATCGGCGCCGACGTGTGCCATCATCAACCTGCACAAGACGTTCAGCATCCCGCACGGCGGCGGCGGACCCGGCATGGGGCCGATCGGCGTGGCGGCGCATCTCGCGCCGTATCTGCCCGGACATCCCGCTCGTCAAGACCGGCGGCGCGCGCGCGATTCACGCGCTGTCGGCGGCGCCGTGGGGGCAGCGCGAGCATCCTGCTGATTTCATACGCCTACATGAAGATGCTGGGCCGCGACGGGATGACGGACGCGACGCGCTACGCGATCCTCAACGCGAACTACATCAAGTCGCGGCTCGAGCCGCACTACCCGGTGCTCTACACACGGCGGAACGGCCGCGTCGCGCACGAGATGATCTTCGATCTGCGGCCGCTCGAAGCAGGCGAGCGGTGTCGAAGAAGGCGACGTTGCGAAGCGGCTGATGGACTACGGCTTCCACGCGCCGACCGTGTCGTTCCCGGTCCCCGGCACGCTGATGGTCGAGCCGACCGAGAGCGAATCGAAAGACGAGCTCGATCGGTTCTGCGACGCGATGATCGCGATCCGCGGCGGAGATTCAGGCGATCATCGACGGCAAGGCGCACCCCAAGGACAACGTCCTGAAGAACGCGCCGCACACCGCCGCCGCGATCGCAGCCGACGACTGGACCCACCCGTACTCGCGCGAGCAGGCGGCGTTCCCGCTGCCGTTCGTCCGCGCCCACAAGCATTGGCCGAGCGTTGGACGGATCGACAACCCGTACGGCGATCGCAATCTGATCTGCTCCTGCCGCCGATCGAGGGTACAGTCGGGAGTCGAGAATAGGGATTCGGGAGTCGGGATTCGGGATTGGACGTCGAATTTTGCCGAATCCCAAATCCCGAATCCCAAATCCCTACAGCGATCCAAGAACCGCGAACAGCTTGTTCTGCTGACTCTGCGGCAGCGCGAAACACCAGGCACCGGCCTTCTACGGTAGAATCCTCCCGCATCTTCGCCACCAAGTGTCGGTGATGCGCCGCGCGCGGCGGTCACCGACGACGGGCGGTGGTGGAAATGTCGGCGAGAATCGACCCTCGTCTCATCCGCGGGCAGAGGAGCACTACCGTGAGCAGCCGCCGCGATTTCATCCGCAGTGCCGCCGCAGTGGGACTCGGCGGCTTCTCCTCGTCGACGCTGCTCGACGCGCTCGGCGCTAGAGTGGTCGCGACGGAACCGCAGGCGACCGCCGATCGTGCACCGCGCGTCCGCGCTCGACCTCGCCGAGTGGAGCTACTTCTGGGTCGGCGTCGAGCAGGCGCATCTCGCCCGCGGCACCACCGCCAACGGCAAGCAGATGTAACGTCGAGTGCTGGATCCCGTCTGCATGTCAGGCATCCGCATGCCGATCGTGCTCGTGCACGGCGGCGGCGGACAGGGACTCGACTGGATGGGCACGCCTGACGGACGGCCGCGGCTGGCCGACGTTCCTCCTCGAGGAAGGCTACAAGGTCTACGTCGTCGATCGTCCGGGTCACGGCCGATCGCCGTTTCATCCCGATCGTCAACGGTCCGTTTCGCGGCGCAGACCAACACGCTGGAAGGCGATGTCGGGCGCAGTTCACGCCGCCCAACGCGAGCCGGCCCGCGGTCGGACCGTACCGGCCGCTGCACAACCAGTGGCCGGGGACCGGCGAGACTCGGATCGCCGGATCTCGATCAGCTCGTCGCGTCGCAGGGTGGAAGCTATGTCAGCACGGCCGCCGCTCCGGCTGCTGCGGCAGGGCCGGCGTGGCCGGGCGGCGGCGGGCGAGGGACGGCACCGGGTGGCGCGACCGGCGTCGGCCGCCGCAGCGGCGCGCCGCCGGTTGACGGCGGCAGCCGCATCGGGTGGCCGGAGACCGCGCAACACTGGTCTGGCGGCAGCGCGGCGCGATGCTCCTCGACAAGATCGGTCCGGCCATCATCATGACGCACTCGGCCGGCGGTCCGTTTGGCTGGCTCGTCGCCGACATCGCGGCCGAGCCTCGTCGAAGGGCATCATCTGCGATCGAAGGCGGCGGCCAGCCGTTCGGCGGCCAGAACGTCTGGGGCATGTCGACGATTCCCGTCGCGTACGATCCGCCGGTCGCCGATCCGGTCGGAAATCAAGGACGAGAGTCGGTGACGCGTCGACCCAGCCGTATCGGCTCCAGGAAGAGCCGGCGCGGCAAGCTGAAGAACCTGCAGGGCATTCCGATCGTGATCGTCACCGCCGAAGCGTCGTTCGCGTCGCCGGGCAATCCGGGCGCGGTCGCGTACTTCAAGCAGGCCGGCTGCAAGGCGGAGGAGCTGCGGCTCGTCGATCGCGGCATCCACGGCAACGGCCACATGATGATGGTCGAGAAGAACAATCGTCGAGGTGCTGCAGCCGATTCTCGACGTGGATTCGAGAACAACGTGCACGCGCGGCGCGCAGCGCCGCCGCGCCGCAGACGGTGCGCAGACGCCAGCGGAAGGCGATTCGATACTGCGATGAAGCTCGCCGATCACGGCTACTTCTGGGTCGGCGCCGAACACAGAAGCTGCCATACGGCACGATCATCAGCGGCCAGATGTGCGTGCAGTACCTGACGCCGGCGCAGGTGCGGCATCCATTTCCGATCGTCCTCGTGCACGGCGGCGGCGGCCGATGCTGCATTACATGGGCGCGGGCGACGGCAGTCGCCGGATGGGCGCACTATTACGTGCAGGAAGGTTATCGCGTCTACCTCGTCGATCGACCGGGTCACGGCCGCGCGCCGTACCATCCTGACGCGCTCGGGCCGATCGGCACACAACGCGACCTATGCGCGCGGTCATCGGCGGACGTGACGGGCCGCCGTCGGGCCGAATCGTCAGTGGCCGGGCACCGGCGACATCGGCGATCCGCTGCTCGATCAGTTGCATGGCGCAGGCCAGAACGCCGCGCCGCAGGATCAGGCGCTGGCGCGAGCTGTGGGCGAGCCGCGGCGCCGCGCTGCTCAGAGAAGATCCGGGCCGGCGATCGTCCAGACTCATTCGGCCGGCGGTCCGCTCGGCTGGCTCGTGGCCGATCGACCGGCCAGGCGCTGGTGAAGGCGATCGTCTGCGTGGAAGGCGCGGCGATTCCGTTCGAGTCGCTGACCAACCTGAAGAAATCCCGATCGTCTACGTGACGGCGGAGAAGTCAGGACGCACGCAGGCCAGACGATCGTCGCGTCGCTGAAGCAGGCCGGCTGCGACGCCGAGAACTGCAGCTGGGAGATCGCGGCGTCCTCGGCAACAGCCACTTCATGATGCTGAGAACAACCGCCGGCAGGTGTTCGACACCATCCGCGGCTGGACTCGACAGAAAGGTTGCCGGCAGATCCTACGATACGACGGTGCCCCGGACCCAGTCTCCGGTAGCGGGAGGCACGCCCTTCAGCATCCCCTCAGGGCGTGCCATACCTGCGACAGCCTGATCAGCAGCTCTTCGTTCGAGAGTGCGCCGCGCATGCGAAAAACACGCTGCCGGTCTTCGTGAACCAGCTGCGAGGTAGAGCTCGTGGCGAAACGCTTCGGTCGCTACAATTGACCGTCAAGCCTTGCGTCAGCTCCGCCATCAGTTGCACGAAAGTTGTTGCAGTCGGCGGCGGCTTCGATGGCGCGCCTGATCCAGTCGCGCTTCTGAATGAGCTGGCTTCCACCAGCGCGCGGTCGGTGCCCTCGAGCGCGTTCAGCGCCGCGCTCGATCATGTTGTGGCGCTCCGCTTCGGCCTCGATGATGCTGAGGCTGGTCCGCACTCGACCTGATCGGCTACCTTCTATTGCATCCGGATTGATCTCCAGGTGCGACGGCGCGGCGTTCCGCCGACGGAGGACACATCGAGAAACGGGTTCAGCACCTCCCACCGGACGCGAGTGGCGATGTAGAGGAGGTTGAACACGTCGCCGATCGCCCCATGACCGCGAACGAAGCTCAGGCGCCAGGACTTCGTGAAAGGCGAAGTAAAATCGCACCGGCGTGTCGTTGAGGTCGTCGACGCGCTCCAGTTGCGGTCTGAATATCTGGCCGGCGACCTGCCCCCGTCCCCGGAACGTCGACGTCATTACGCGTGGCCGGTTCTGTCTGGCAACATCGATGATGACCTGCTCCATTTCATTGACCCAGAATGTCCCACTTCCCCTTCTCTCTCCGCGCGTGCTCTGAGCTGGTTCCACGAGAACGTGTTGCAGACTCAGTTGAGAATGCTCGCACAGCCATTGGGCGCGCACCCGTGCGTTGCCGAAGTCTCGAGCGCCAGCGACGTCAGATCGACGCGGTGTCGACTGACCCGGCAGAACTCCCCGAAATGACTCGATGCGCAGGTCCCACGAGCAATGCACTGTTCGAATCTGTTCAAGCGTCTCGCTGGGGATCGCTCTGACACCCGGCTCGTTCAGGGGAACCGCCAGGTCGGTGAGCGTCGACTGGCAGAACAGCGGCCGCGGGAATCGCTGGTGCAATTGTTCGTTGGTGATGTCGACGATCGCTGGCGATCCCCGAACGATAGTCCGGTAGCGCGGATCCGGCGGAAACTTCAGGACTGACCAGATGGCCAGCCGGCGCACGCGGATTCGAACCGGCCAATTTCGTCGGCGATCCACGTCAAGTCCGTCGATCGATGGGGGTAACACCACCAATAGGAGCTGCGTGTGCGCGAGGCGGTCCGCAATCACATTCACGCACAGCTGGTCGCCGGCCGGGATTTCCTCACAGATACACACGTCGAGGCGTTCGGTTCGCGCTTCCAGGATCGCTTGCATACGTGCGGCGGCACGGCTTAGTAGGTGCTGATCTTTGTGGCCACGATGGGGCGTATCGAAACACGATCGTCTGCCATGGTCATCACACTTTCTTTCGCGAAGCTAGCCCACGTGTGCCTGGCGCGTCGATGCAGGAATTGTCATGCGGTAGCCGTCACCTGGCGGGAGCTTCGAGGCTGCAGTCGCGGGTGCGTGCTGGATACTGAAGAATGTGTGCCAGTCGACGAGAGATGGCGGAAGATGCTGGCGACGGTCACGCGCTGGTCGAGAACGCAGCCGTTCGTTCAGTGCTCGACCGCGGCGGTGTCGCCGTTCAGTGGTGCGGCTCACCGCGGCGAGCTAGCGGCTGCGTCGACAGCCTTCGCAGAGACGAGACGAGACCCAGGGCGCGAACTACTGGAGAGACGCATCGGTCAGCAGCTGCTTGAGTCGGCCGGGTCGCGATGCGTCGACATGGCTGACTGAGTTGACCGAATTGGCCGAGCGTGAGGCCAAAACCAACGCGGTAGTCGACCCGATCGAGCAGCCGCACTCGCCGACGATTCCGTCCAACCCAGGACGATACGAGCGAGCCGCCTGGATCGTGCGGCGTGAAGAGACTGATTGATTGCGCCGATGCGCTCGTTCCGGCATCGCACGGGCATGGCCGCAACGAACATGGTCTTCAGCACAATCCCCGTCTCTGTGCGCTATGACGCGGTGCACGGCGTCCGGACGCCACTTGGCGGCGTCCGGCTCCTTCTTGAAGTGCGTGCTGGTGATGAACGGCTGATCAGATACTTCGGATCCTCGACGATCGTCGTGACCGTGAACCACTGATCGCCGTTCGATTCAGTGTGGCGATCGAAATACTCCGTGACGACGGCGTTCTCGCTGTAGGGGACCCGTTCTTGCGGCAGATAGCCGGCCTTCATGTGCGTCGTGATCGCTTTCAGCGATCCGTATCGCGGCGCCGGCGCGCCGCGGCCGCGGCCGCCGGCATCGCCTGGCGGCGGCTGCACGACGCCGCCGATCGTGACGACGCCGCGTCCGCCACCACCGCCGCCGCGTGCCGGCGGGCCGGCGATTTCCCAGCGCGCGACGGAATAGCCCTGCCATCCCGCGTCGCCCGCCGGAGTGTCGCGTCGCCGAAGTGCAGCACGCGCGACTGCGTGCCGGCGTCGGTGTCGACCTTCAGGGTGCTGTCGTTCTGCCGGGTGATGTGCAGCCGGCCGGGCACGCGCATGATGTTGGCCGCGTCCATGCATTTGCACTGGTTCCCGCTCGCTTCGTCCTTCGCCGGATCCCAGACGTCCCGCCACCTTGCGCGTCCTTCGGCGTTCAGCGGCACGCTCGCGTAGTCGCCCTTCGGCGGCGTGATCATGCGGTAGCGCCAGTCCTCGAGTGACCACCGAGACCCAGTAACCGGTGAGATCGATCGGCGCGCTCGCCTGCGGTGCGGATGGCGGCCTGACGGCGGCGAGCGTCGCCGCACCGACGAGCGTGACGAGCAGCGCAGCGGCGTGCTTCACGACTTCTTTCCGGCCAGGTTCCGGTAGACCGCGTCGATGAACATGTCGGTCGTCCACGGCGCCGGTCGTCGCGCCGTAGCGGCCGTCGTAGTCGAGCGTCGGCCGCGCCGCCTTCACCTGGTCCAGCGTCATCACCTTTCTTCACCATGTCGCGGATCCGGTCGCGGATGATCGTAACCATGTCGCGATACTCGAGGACGTCGGCTTCATCGCACAGGCGTCCGTGTCCGGGGATCACGTAGGTGCCGCCCTCCTGCTTGTCCCTGGGAATCGTGATGTCGAGGATTCGGTTGAGCGCGTCGATGATGCCCTGGATGTTGCCGCCGCGCTCCAGATCGATCACCGGATACGTCGTCGTCAGGAACAGATCGCCGGCGGCGACGACATCGGAATGGCGGAAGAAGACGAGGCTGTCGCCGTCGGTGTGCGCCGACGGCTGGTGCAGGATCTCGATCGGCTCGCCGTTGAAGAACAGCTCCTTCTTCTTCGTGAGATTACGTGTCGGTGGGCCAGGCCGCCCTCGACGGTCGGCGCCTGCTGACCGGTCGGCGCGCTCATCCGCTTGAGGACGTTTTCATGCGCGAGGATCGCCGCGCCGTTGTTCACGCTGGTGCCCATGTTCCCGCCGGCGATTGTCGCGCCGAGTGCGGCGATCGGGGCGTTGCCGCCGACGTGATCGGGATGCGCGTGCGTGTTGATGATGTAGCGGATCGGCTTGTCGGAGAGGGTGCGGATCGCCGCGACGATCTTGCTGCTCATCTGCTCCAACGAGGTGTCGACGAGCAGCACGCCGTCGGGTCCGGCCTGCAGTGCGGTGACGTTGCCGCCGGCGCCGCCGGCGGCAACGACCATGTAGACGTTGCCCTGAACCGGCAGCACATGGACCTCGACGTTGTCGACGCGCTGATTCTGCGCCGCCGCCATCACGCCGAGCGCGGCCAGCACGAACGCCGTACTGCAGCATCGTTCACTCCCTCAGCGCGCGCATTGTAGCGCGCCGCTCCTCAAACGGCGACGGCCGTCGTCCGTTGTTCAGGGCACGAAGAAAAGCAGGCCACGAAGCTGCACGAAGACACGAAGAAGAAATATTCCTGTACTCCAAAATGCTTCGTGCCTTCATGTCTTCGTCGCAGGCTTTCTTCGTGGCCTGCTCGATTTCAGTTCCCCGGCACGTCGCCGCCGATGAACTCCGCGCTCGTGCGTCTCGACGCGGTCACGCCGCCTGGAGCCGGCACTCGCCGGCTCGGCGGCCTTCGGCGTCCCGCTGGGCAGCGTCAGCTGCCGCCTCGGCCGGACGGTTCGCTTCCGGCACGGTGATCGGCTCGAGCATGCGCGACGATCTCCGCGCGCCGCTCTTCGAACCACGGCGGCAGCAGCAGCTCCATGCCGAGCCGATCGATCGGTTCGTCCTTGCGCGAAACCCCTTCCGGCACCGACGCCGCACACTCGGTGAGGATGCCGCCTGGCGATCGCACGTAGATCGAGTGGAAGTAGTTGCGATCCTGATCTCCGAGCAGTCGGTGTAGCCGAGCTCCTCGTAGAGGTTCTTCTGCTCCGCGAGTCGCTTCGTCGCTGCCGATGTCGAGCGCGAGATGATGCGCCCGTGCCGGCGCCGAAACCCCAGCTGCCCGGGGCGCGATCGGGTTCGTGATGGAGGACCAGCGTTTTCGCGGCGCCGCCGGTGTGCACCTCGAAGCGGTGATACGCACCGTCGGTGCCGGTCTTGCGGAATCCGAGCGCATCGACGAAGAAGCGCTCCTGCTCGGCGGTGTGCTGCACCGAGAGGACCGGTCCGTGGAATCCGCGCAACGCGACGTCCGGGCTGATCTGGTCCGTCGTCCAGCCGGTTCGCGTGTCGTGCGCGTCCTCGATCACTTCGAAGAGCAGGCCGGCCGGATGCCGGAAGCGCGATGTAGTGCTGGCCGAACCGCTCCTGAATCCCAGCTGTGCTCGACCTGGTGACGATTCAGATGGTCCACCCAGAACGACGCCGAGCCTTGCGGGGCCGAGAACGTCGTCGCCGAGATCTGGCCCGATCCGACGCGGCCGGGGACGCTCGGTAGGGAAACGTCGTCAGCACCGAGCCAATCTCGGCGTTCGCGTTGGCGTAGTAGTAGATGATAGTGAGCGTAGCGGCCGTCGAACAGGACCGTTTGCTTGATCAGGCGCTTGCCGAGGACTTTCGTGATGAAGTCGACGTCTTCCTGCGCGCCGCCGGCGCACAGCGTGATGTGATGAATCCCCGTGATCGGCATGGGTGTCTCCGGAATCAGAAGATCAATTTCGCGGCGAACTGGATCTGGCGCGCCGTTCCCGCGAGCGTCGTGATTCTACCCACTGTCGGGTTGATCGTGCCGCCGCCGCATTTGGGGGCCTGACTGAAGACGTTCAGGCTTTGGTTGGCCGAAATTCGGCCGGTTCGTGAGGTTGAAGATCTCGGCGCGCAATTGCAGGGACGTCGACCCCTGCAACCGCACGTTCTTGAGCAGCGCCAGGTCGAGCGTCATGAAGTCCGGGCCGATCAGGCTGTTGCGCCCGACGCTGCCGAGCGTTCCGGCCGGCGGCAGCGTGAACACGCTCGGATCGAACCATCGATTGATGTCGTGCGTGACGCGCGCTCGCGAGGTCGCGACCGGGTGCGAGGTTCGGACGCTGGTTGGCGGTGCCGAGCCCCGACTGATCGAAGCCGATCGCCGGCGTGAACGGCGAGCCGCTGGTCCGGTTGAAAATGCCGCTCATCTGCCAGCCCTCGACCCATTGATTCCCGTGGAAGCGGCAGTGCCACGACGGCGCTGGCGCGAAACGTGTGTGCGTCCTGCTGAATCCGCACGGGCCGAAGTCGCACTCCGGATCGCACGGATTGGTCGACGCCGTGCCCCCTCGCCGCCGAAGTTCCCGGAGCTGAGGTCGCGGCACTTCGCGAACGCGTACGAGACCTGCGCCTGGACGTTGCGGTAGAAGCGCCGATTGACGCTCGTTTGCAGCGAGTGGTAGTTCGACGTGGCGAACGACGTTCCGGTGTTGAGCACGGAGAAGCTCGGATTGATGCGGCCGTTCGGGGTGATGCCGGCGACGGCGCCGCGTGCCACGCCGTAGACGATGGTTCCGTCGGCGAGTGTTCGCCCGGTGACGGGATTGAGGTCGCGCTGCTTGAACAGGCTGCTGCTGCGCGAGCCGATGTAGCCCGCGGTGACGAGCGTCTCGGCAACGATCTCGCGCTGCACGTTGACGTTCCATTGCTCCTGATACGGCGTGTTGCGCGTCTGGTAGTCGATGCCCTGGCTCTGCGTCGGGAGCGACGCGGCGACCGACGTGAACGGCGTCGGGAAGACCGGCGGGACGACGGTCAGATCCCTGCCGGCCGATGGTGAACGGCGGATTCAGATAGTGCCGACGCGTAGACGCGCGGCGCGACGACGTTGTGGAACACGCCGTAGCCGGCGCGAATCGACGTCTTGTGATCGGCGAACGGGTCGTAAACGACGCCGAGCCTGGGGTCGAAATTCTTCAGCGACGCGTTCGACGCGAACACGGTGTCGACGGGTGTGAACGCCGGCGACTGCGGTGGATCGACCAGCGTGATCCCCGGCGTCACGCTGGCATTGGTCGTCGGCGTACCGTAAGCCGAGGTTCAACGTGAGCTTCTCCGCCGCCTTCCAGTCGTCCTGCACGTAGACGACGATGTCGTTCTCGCGGAACTCGCGGTACGCGTTGTCCTGTCCCGGGAGGGCGCCGACGATGGAGGCGGGCTGATTCTGCAGGAAGGCCTGGACGCTTGTGAACGTCCACACGCCGCCCCACTGGAACGGCGCGTTGATGTCGGTTTCCCTGCCGTTCGAACGCGCCGCCGAACTTGATCGAGTGCGATCCGCGATGCCAGTAGACGTCGTCGGCCACGGAGTATTTGCGCTGGAGGATATCGAAGGGATTCAACTGATTGGCGCCGATGACGCTGATGCCGCTGCCCGCGGTCACGGTGCCGTTCATCCGGCCCGGGAAGAACGTGAGCTCCGGAACCGCTCCGGTGTTGTCAGCCAGCTCTCTGGTCCGCACCAGGCCGACGCGCAGCTGGGTGATCACGTTGGACGAGACCAGCCGCCGGTGTTCGGCGGTGAGAATCTGATTGTTGGTCTTGTTCGTCGCCGACCAGATCGGAATGCTCGAGCCGCTGAACGGCTCGAAGAGATCGGCGGTGTCGGAGACATACCGCGCGAAGAGCGAGGTCTTCGGCGACACCGTGTAGTCGACGCGTCCGAGCAGGTAGTTCTCGTGGCCGGTCGTCGTGTCGACCTGATTGACCTGGCCGACGCCGCCGCTCAGCGGGGTCGTCGGCAGGGGATAGAGATCCATCAGCGGCCTGATCCCGGCGTCAACGCCGACGTTGGTGAGCACGCCGTTAATCGGGATCAACCCGGTGCGCGCGTTGGCGTCTGGGACGGTTGCGATGCGCGTCTCGCCGAGATCCTGCCGGATGCCTTCGTAGTTGACGAAGAAGAACGCGCGATCTCGCCTGATGGCGCCACCCAGGCTGCCGCCGTATTGGTTCTTGCTGAACGGCGGCTTCGGTCTGGCCGGGTCGTCGAAGAACTGGCGCGCGTCGAGGCGGCCGTTGCGCGCAGAACTCGAATGCCGACCCGTGCATCGCGTTCGCCGCCGGATCGCGTTGATCGCGTTGATCGCCCCGCCCGCCGCCGCCGAACTGCGCGCTATAGGTATTGGTCAGCGTTTGGAATTCTTCGATCGCTTCGACGCCGAGCGTCGTGCCGAGCACGCCCGAGCCGGCGGCACGGTTCCAGAAGTTCGCGACGTTGGTGTTGTCGAGCAGGAACGCCTGACCCTCGGGCCGTCCGCGCCGGCGACGGAGTAGACCTGCTTGGCGTCCGAACAACGAGCCCTGGAACTGCACGGTCGTGACGCCGGGCGATACGCGTGATCAGCTGCGCGTAGTTCCGGCTATTCAGCGGCAGCTCCGCGATCTGCTTTTGCGAGATCGTCGTCGCGGAACGCGGCTGATGTCGTGTCGACACATCGGGCTCTCGCCGGTGACGGCGATCGTTTCCGCGACGGTTCCGATCGGCAGCGTGAAGTCGACGACGTTCTGACTGCCGACGGCGAGCGTGAGGCCCTTGTGGACGACGGTCTGAAATCCTGCGATCGACGCCTGGACTTCATACTCGCCGAGCGCGAGGTCGGGCAGGTTGAAGCGTCCTTGTCCGTTGGTCACCACCGACTGCGAGACGCCGGTGCCGAGGTGCCGGGCTTCAACGGTCACGCCCCGGCAGCGTGGCACCAGTGATCTGTCTCTGACCGTTCCGAGCATGGCGGCTCCCTCACCGCTTGCGCATTCACGCGTGTGGTGCACATGATCGGCGAAGACGAGGGCGGCGCCCAGAGTCCACATGGCGGTCGCGTGAATGATCACGTTCTTGCGCATTCGACGCCTCTCCCTTCTGTTGACCGCGAGCCGGGGGCCGTTGACGAGGAGGTCAGGGGCCGATCATTTCTGGCGCGCTCCTGGGCGGAGTGAGCTGACGGAGCTTGATCATGTACTGGGGCATATCGTCTCCGCGCCGCCGAGCGCCGCTTCGAGCGGGATCCCGAGGCGATTGGCGAAGTCGTGGAGGAACGGATTCTGACCGGGCAGGTAATGCGGAACCGTGACCTCGAGGTCGCCGAGTCGATGGTTCGCCACTTCGACGACCGGCTCGCACGGCCACAGCCAGACCTGCGGCGGCAGCACGCGCGTGTTGAGGACGAAGTTCTGGCTCTTGACGAGCGGCTCGGTCAGAACACCGGATCGGTGACGACGCTGATGTGCGTGAGGTAGTCGCCGTGACGGATGAAATGCTCGGTCAAGCGTCGCGCGATCGCTTTCCGGCAGGCCGTTGCGGCGAATCCAGCCCTGCTTGATGTGGGTGGTGGTGACGGTCAGCATGTCGCCTTCCCATCGGCCGGTGGAGAAGCCCTGCCAGCGTGCGCCGCGTAATCTGGAGGATGCGGGCGGCCGTCCATCCAGATTGTGCGCGTCTGTTCGTAGGTGCTGATGTAGTTCTTGATCGCGATGAGCGCCTCGGTCCTGGGATCGCGCTCTTCCCAGATGCGCAGCTGCAGCGGGCCGCGATAGATTTACGGCGAGACGTGCACCTGACACTGGTGCTCGTCGACGCGTCAGGCGTGAGGCATCCCAGCTGAGCGCCCACTGGCGCGCCGACTCGGTAATCGGGAGACCGAGGTAGTCGACGAGATCCGGACCCGGAATGCGCTCGGGCTTGATCTTCGTGATAGCGCGGCCCCCAGCTGCCGGTGAGACCGGTTCGCGCGCGCCGGCTGACGGCGCGAGTGAGCGATCGCGATGAAGAGAATCGACGCGATCGTGACATCGGCGCATCGCGGCGCCGAGCCTATACCGTTCATTCACACCGATCAAGCTGGATATCATCGCCGCCGCGATGCGACCGTTCGTCTACGACCAGCCGTCGATCCGTTAGGCGGGATCTTCGGCGCCGGCTGCAAATCGATCGTCTGCGGCGGAGGTCGACCGCTCTCGGCGCACGGCACGCGCTCGTGCTCGCGCGTCGCCAGGGCAGCGCCCGGCTGCCGAAGCGGCCGCGCGACAGCTTGGCGTCGGTCGCCGCCGGCATCTACGTGCCGAGCCGGCGCCGCACGTGCCGATCGAAGCTGCGCGGGCTGGCCCACGAGGTGGCGAGGCGTGGCTTTCGTCCACTGCCGACTCGCTGCGTCGCCGCATCGGCGGCGGCTCGACGATCGGTCTCGGCATGCCGGTCGCCCTCGAGCGCGTGACTGCCGCCGCTCGTCGCGGTGCCGACCACGCATTCGCGGATCCGGAGATGACGCCGATTCACGGCGTCACGGAAGGGGGCGTCAAGCGAACCGGACGCGATCCGAACGCGCTGCCGAAGGTCGTCTTCTACGACGCGACGCTGACGGTCAGCCTGCCGCGCCGCATCTGGCCGTCCGATGAACGCGATCGCCCACAGCGTCGAGGCGTTGTATGCGCCGAACGCGAACCCGATCGTGTCGCTGCTGGCCGCCAGAAGGCATCCGCGCGCTCGCTCGATCGCTGCCGATCGTCGTCGACTGGCCTGCCAATCTCGACGCACGCGCCGCGACGCCCTACGGCGCGTGGCTCTGCGGTACGGCGCTCGCCGCGGTGAGCATGGGTCTCCATCACAAGCCGTGTCACACGCACGCTCGGCGGGTCGTTCTGGCCTCCACGCAACGCTGACGTTCACACCGTCGTGTTGCGCGCACGCCGCCGCGTTCAATCGCGAGGCGGCGCCCGACGCGATGCTGCGCGGCGTGGCGGCGGCGCGCTGGGGGCTGGAGGACGCGGCGCAGGGCCTCCGCACGATCTCGCCGTCCGCCTCGGCGCGCCGGTGGCGTTGAAGAGCAATACGTAACTGAACGAAAGTTACC
>ERZ1370068.1047-contig-10958_pt1 | contig 35983 bp, 37 predicted proteins | sample MGYA00561227_ERZ1370068 | MGnify/ENA primary metagenome ERZ1370068 (study PRJEB38410, sample SAMEA6850437) | metagenome | study: Metagenomic assessment of the ecological functions of the soil: analysis of the soil microbiota associated with the... | reverse complement strand
GTTACGTATTGCTCACTAAGACAGAATTATCTTTCTGGATATCCGAACGTTTCATGAAAGTTTCGGTAACCAATAAAAAGAGAACTAGTGAAAAGCAAAGTTTCCTTTGAAACAATTGCTCATAGTTGGTTGAAATGGAATAATAGATTCCGGCTTTTAATTTATAGTAGTCATAGTCAGTGTTGCAATACTCCCACCAATCTGGCCACCCAAACCCCATTTTTGGCGTTGTCCGAGTAAATTGTAAACATCTGCAAATAGAGCTCCATAGCCATGTATATTACGATCAGTAGCAGATGCTAAGTAATTAGAATTAGCTCCATACAAAATTCCTGCCCTGATTTTCAATTTCTTTATGAATGACACTCTGTAAATAAATTCTCCTCTAATAGCCAAATATTCATCCGCCAGTATGAATGTGCTACCTCCATTTCATTTTTATCAATCTTCGTATTCAATTTTTGTGCACAAGCCGTGATTGTAAAAGAAAAACGAAAAAGAAGGATACAGATTTTTGCATTTTAATAAGCATTAAAATAATTACTTAAACTTTCGGCAAGGACACTAAAAGTTCTTCATTCAAGATTTGCTAATTAAGGGATTTTATTGAAATTGATGGTAACCCCAAACAGAGACCGATCGAGTAATAACTTGCTTTTGTAATAATCGTATTACCCTCGAGAAAATTTCTTTCTGATGGCTCATCTAAGTTACCGTCCTGTTCATATTTTTTATCGCTGCCAAATCCATATAGAATACCTGTGCTTACTGATAATCGCCTGCCGGATACATTGCCACCCAATACTACATGATAAATATCCCAGGTAGAAATATCCGGCTTTGATTCCTCTTATATCATGAACACTATTATCAAAAAACTATTATCGCTACGAAAACTCAGATCCAAAGTAAATTTGCTGTTGATGATATATATTCATAACCCACCGTCCAGTTCACCACACTCTTGCTGTACCTGTTTTCACTCTTAAAAAATCATCGCTTCCAATATCCGTGTATGCCTGTTGTGGTCTTACAAAAGCTGCAGGTTTTGCCTTTAGTATGTCATATATTTCCAGGCCGGCAATAATATTGAACTGCAATACCCAATTGTCCACGCTTCATATCAATATTCAATACCTGATGCTGCTGACCATGGCGTTTTGTAAACTGAATGCAGTTTCTCCTGCCTGTCATTAGCCAATATATCTATTCTTTGACCATGGTAAAGCATATTGTTTGCAGTAATATCGGCAGCCACCACACCTTTACCAAATATTCTAAATGAAGGACTATTTAATGCCAGCCCGATATCAAAACGATCGCCCTGTAATAAATGCCGAGCTTTAATTGTCCCCGCAAATTATCATAATAAAAATTTTGCAGATAATCACCGCTTACAAGAGGACTACCCGGTGTATTTAAAAACATCCGGGTATATAAATTTCTTTCATAACTGTGATTTCGCCAGTGAACTCAACATCGTTGCGCCCAGTGACCAACGATCATTGAACTTGTTTCCTATACCATAACCAAAAGTGGTTTCCGTTAATCTTGAATTCAATGATAGCTGACCAATAGTGGCTTCATCACCGGGGCTCTCGGCATCATCCACTATCGGGTAGTTGCCATCAATACGTGCAAGACCATGAAAGCCATAATCTACAGATGAAGCAAAATCCATAGCCCATTTTTATATTCGGATTTTTGGTTGGTATCAATCCTGAGATCAACAGAGGAAGGTTTTTGAAATTATTATTATTAAAATCTTTTTGATTACCCAATGCATTTTCTATCCTTGGTTTTTCCAACTGGTAAAGATCTGCATTGATCGTAACTGAGCTTGTATCAATAAATGCGAGACAGGCGGGGTTATAAAAAATTGCTGAATTATCCTTTACACGACCAACTACAGCTCCACCCATTAATGAAGAACGGGTACCGAATTGCAGCGCCCAGTAATGCGTATCCTGCGCTATACTGATGCAATATGATAGTAAGAGCACAGGAGATAAACAAGAATTTCATAAGAGTTCATTTAAGGTATGGCCGGAGTACGTATACAAGTTTATATTACGAAAGCTAAAGGCAGATCTACGACCTGCGAAAAGCATTAACATTTATTAATTGCCTGTAACGTTTCAGGGAAGCATCTTCTTGGCAGAGAGGTAACCTAAAAGCAAGTCTATTTTTTTCTGCCCCAATCACAATGACAATGTAAATACTCTAGTACTGGCAACGTGTGCTTGAGAAATGCGACTTCTCCTTTTTCTCTCATTTTCAAATAAAAAAATGTCCGTACCGTCTTTGCCTTGTGCTTCACCATCTCCCAACTGGCCTCACACCATCCGAGACACGTAAAATCCACAACCACACTCATTTCAACAGACTTCTTGTCCAGCATATGTAGACACCATACTTTTTCTTCGAGACTCAAAACTATTAAACCACTTGGTCCCAAAAACAAAATTGGACTGGTGGGCTGCTGGCTTCCAGCTGGACTAATAAGCCATTTTCTTGTATCCCTTACTGTACTCTTTCGACATGTCCCCTGGTTTAAGGGAATCTATGACAAATTATTATGAAAAGCCCACCAACAATAAAGAAAATAGTTGCCATCGCTGGGGGTAAGCTTTCTTTCCAGGATTCGAGACTGAGTCTTATTTAGTCCTTTTAAAATCTGCAAACAGTTTATTCATATCATCATTTGTAAGAAACTCTCCTGAATGAATGACGATCCTGTATCTGAATGTAACAGACTCTCCGGGTTTCAAAGAAAAATTCAGTTCTTCTTTTCCATTGCTGAATACTTTTCTTCCCAATGGATTTAGGGCAAATAATCCATAGCCTCTTGCATGCCAGTAAGTGGGATAACCAACATTTAAAGGATGATCAAACATGCCTATCGTAATATTCTTTCCATCTTTTTTTCCTGTAAGCATTACCCACTCTCCTTTTGTACTCCAGACAGAATCTCCTTTGCACCATTGCTGCTATAATACATTCCGGTAGCATCAGCCCCTGATGGCGCCACTGTTGTTACATTTCCTTTATCATCAACAAAACTGGTTTTCTCTTTTGATGGCAATTCTAATTCCCTGGCTACTCTTATTGCAAACATCCCGTCTTTTACATCTTTAAAAATTACTGTCGAGTCTTTAGCGGTTAACGTAGTAATGCGGTCAATGATAAAATTATTCGCTTTCGTATCTGCACTGAAATTGAAAGTAGTTAGTTCATCAAGCAATGTTTTGTTATCAGGCCTTACCCAAATAGCTTTAGTAACAAGTATAGCTTTATTACCACTAGCTTTTTTGCTGACGATCTGCTGATGAATGATGGTTCCGTAATGATCTCTTTTCTCAACAGGTATAGCTGTAGAATTGTTCCAGAAATCAAGACCGTTCACAGATTCATAATTCAGCCAGATACCTGTATGGTGAGGATGATCTGTTCTTTCACCTGCAATAAGCTTAATAGGATAGCTGCGGGTAACCGTTATTCCATCGATAGTATTCACCGGAAAAAGAACCGGCTTCCTGCTTGAATCAAAATTGCAATAAGCAGTAAGCAGCTTATTATTAAATAAAACATCAACCTGTTTCTTATCTTTTTTTCAACCAATGAAAATCCGGTCGATTGCTGCGCAATAGTTATTGACACTTAATGATAGTAAGATGAAAACAGAAAATAATTTTATCATGCCTGGAGATTATATTTGAATACTTTGCCATTGGCCATTACTTCCTGTGTCTTTTCATCAAAAGTCACTTTAGCTCCCGTATGTACTGCAGCATTTGTCATAATAGTAGCAATAGAGTGACTGTACCCTGCTTCCACCGGCGCATTCGGTTGTCTTCCGGCTGCGTACACATTCCATCCAGTTACGAATATGATTCGATGTAAGATTATCACCGCCTGTATTCGCAGATACTACCACTTTCTCCACTTCAGATAAACTCATTTCAGGCAACAAATTAGGCTGCATCTTCATTTCATCAGCAAATCTTTTTGTCAATCCACCTGTTGGAGAAACTTTATTGGTATTAAGATTTAATTCTCCGCCATTTGAATAATATATTTCAGCAGGGTGTTCATCACCATTATGCATTCTTGATCCAAACGTAACCTGGAAACCTGTTGACATGATCATCAGAAGGACCATAATCAAACACTGCAGTGATCGTATCCCAATTTTTTCTTCCGTCTTTCCACATATAAATTCCACCATTGGCCACCACAGCTTCTTGGATGCTGCAAACCGCTAAACCAATGCACGGTATCTATCTGGTGACTCATCCACTGTCCCGGCAAACCTGATGAATAAGGCCAGAACAAACGAAACTCCAGGTATTTTCTTGGATCAAACTTATCAGCGGGCCGGTTCATTAAAAATCTTTTTCCAGTCAGTGTCCTCTTCTTTCAGTTGAGGAACCAATGCAGGTTCTGCGCCAGCGGCCGGGTTGATTTACATTCCATGTTAATTCAACCATTGTAATAGTCACCAAATTTTCCTGACCTGATAAAATCATTTGCTGCATGATAGTTGGCACCACTTCTTCTTTGTGATCCGATCTGCACGATTCTATCCGTTGCTTTGATTGCTTTTAGTGCAGCACGGTTGTCTTCCATTGTTTCTGCAAAAGGCTTTTCACAATATACATCACAACCGGCTTTCACTGCTTCTATCGCATGCAAGGCATGTTGAAAATCTGCCGTGCTGATAAATACTGCGTCCACCAATTTCTTATCATACAACTCTTCATTGTTCCTGCAGGCGACAATATCATGTCCCATTTTATCTTTCCATGTTGCAGCGCCGTCTTCTCTTCTTTTTTTCCATATATCAGATACGGCAACCACATCAAAGTTCAATTCCTTGTAATGATTCATAAAACAGGGAATATGAGAACCGCGATGGCGGTCAGAAAAACCAACCACGCCAACTCTTACACGATCGTTGGCGCCAAGGATATTGCGATAGCTTTTGGCTCCAAAAGCATTTGCACCCATATAAAGACCGGCGGAAGTGACGGCTGTCTTTTTGATAAACTCTCTGCGAGACTGTGACATATGATTTTATTTTAATTGTATAAATGAAAGTATCTTAAACTTATTTCAAATACATTATTTCATTTTCTGAAAGCTATACCAAATGTAAGTTAGAGACAACAAATTTCAATTTTAAAATTTTGCTGTTGTCACAAAGATGCGCGATCGGAAAAACCTAAACCGGGGAGTGGTTGCTGCTTTACTCACAGCGATAAACTAATTAAAGGTCTAATTTAATAGTAGCAGTAAATACGCAAAAAAATTGCATCCAGTAGTAATAAAGGCCATCTTAAACGATGGCCTGATCGAGACTCACACCAAATAGTCCTTGGGAAAGAAAAATTAAGGATATATTATTATGAAGGCAGGATATCAGTGCCCATATATAAGCAACAACTTTACATCGTCAATATTTGGAGCTGGCGATATATAGGTTACCAGCGTCCAGTTTTATAATGTTAGCCTTACCATAATAAAAATCTAACACCGATATCATTATTTGTCAGTGACCAGGCAAATTGGTTTACGGGATTATTGGCATCGCATATCATTGCGTTTTCTGCAACAACTCCAGATCCATCTTTATTGAATGTATAGCTGTTATCTTTTTCGCAATTCTCTTATTGATTCTTCGTCAATGTCAATGCGCCCATTCTTATTAGGGCATCGGGTAAACCGACAAGAAAGCAGGCGCCATGGTATTTTGAGTAAAAGCACTTTCTTGTCGGGGTTTTATTGGTTGTCATCATCGAAGAAGGGTATCGGTGCTCGAGCCATTATATTTTTACAACCCGGCATTAAGGCTATCACTGGGAATTAATAAAAACAAAGAATTTAATTTTTAATCATACTCATCTTTTTGCGCTACAGTTTCTCATTCCCGGAAATGCGGCAAGAGCTAAACAATTGTTGAATATTTCTGAATAAAAAAGAAAAAATGGAAGCCTCTCCTCATTCAAAAATCCAATTATCCTTTTATTTATATCTTCTATTCTGTATTCTCCCGGCCGCGGATGCCCGTTATGACAGGTCATACAGGCAATTGATAACGACGGAATCACCTATCAGGGGATGCGGCACCTGAAAATATTTTTCATTGATACGTCTAAAGTCAGTTTTCATCATCAGCCTGTGCTTATTTCTTTTCAGGCTTTTCATCACTCGCATAATCCAGCTTATGCGAATCCTTTGCTTCGGCATGACAAAAACCGCATGATACTCCCAAGCCCATCTTCAAACTCATCTAATCATGATCCTTGACAGATCTTTTGTACTGATATCTTTGGGCAATACTTTCAGATTTTTGTACACGTTTGGCCGGAGACGGTACAGCTGCAATTCCTGCAATTACCACAATTCGCCATGCATGATTAACATCCGTATTTTCCTGAAATCCTGCACATGGAAAAAAAGTATAAAATAGTTCGTTGAATAAAATGTCATATATAGCTATCACTGATTTTCCATCTTTGTTTCTTTTGCTGCAATCAACGCAGTGTCTGCTATCAGCTAAGTGTATGATTGTGCTCAACATAGTTAACACTGGTAACTGCCAAGTAAGCTGCGCAGTTGTTCTGCCGGCACTTTCATAGGGCCCGCAGCCGGGGCTGTTCCGGGCTGGGGTTGCGGGAAAGCTGTTGATGCTAGCAGTATGAAAAGTAATATTGCCTTCTACTTTTTGCAGCGTTTGGTGAATATGCCCGTTCAACACGGAAACAGATCCGAACCTTTTCAGGTAAGACAGAGCTTGTGCACTGTCACGTGTACCCCAACCCCATTGCGGATAAACCTCCCACAATGGGATGTGTGTAAAGACAATGATGGGAGTGCTTGATGAAAGACCCTTTACATCTTTTTCCAACCACTCCAATTGTTCAGTGCCCAGCACACCCAATCCACCTTCTGCTGTATTCACAACATTAACAAGACCGATAAAATGCACGCCTTTATAATCAAAGCTGTACCAGCCATCGCCTTTAGTGTCTTTTCCATAACGTTGCAAGTACTTGCTTGCCATTATCATTCAGCACATCATGTTCCCCGGGCACATAAATATATTTTTCTCCGTCTTTGCGCCTCTTCATCGACTGGTCAAGCGTATCAAATTCATCGGCCTGTGCCAAATGAGGAAAAGATCACCTGTATGTAAAATGAAAGAGGGCGCGGTTGGCGATTGCATTTATTTTGCCAATCGCGGCCTGCAAAGTTCCAAGCACATCGGGGTTAGCAGGTTTATTAAAACCGATATGGCTGTCACTGATCTGAGCAAAAGTAAAATCAGCTTTGGGAAGCATCAGGCCTTTTTTAACGCACCTATAGTTTTTGTCGATCAGCTGGCTCATACCAAAAGATTTCATTACCCCACCACTCGTCATGCAAAATAGACCGGTGCTCCGCCCATGCCATACATTTCAAGAAACCCGGCCCTGTCGATTCCATCATTGTTTTCATCGACGGAGATATACTTTTCGTTTTTCATTTTTCTTTTTTTATTGTTGAATAAGACCACAAAAGAAAACAGAACTTATCGTCCATATAAATCTTTACATAATCCAGTAAAAATTCTTGATGTAGCATCCATTTTAGTTCATCAAGCTTTTGCATAGCTTACTATAAATTCTGACCTGGTCATGACATACCTTTAGTAGCCTTGCTATAGCTGAACAAGTCACCTTGGTTAAACAATTATTGAGTTTATCTGAATTGAGAAAACACATTTATCCTCATTAGTGTTTCCAATTTCTATACCAATCATTTCCCTCTATTCCTTTCCTCAGATCAAGTCTATCCTTTTTATGACAGGTTATAAAGTAATCATTATCGTTGAGCCACCTATCAAGGGATGCGTCATCACTGAAAATATTTTCATTAATTCTGAAGCTATTTTATCAGTACGCCGGGCTATTTCTTTTCCGGTCCCTCATCCCTTGCATAGTCAATTTGTCACAGCTCTCTGGTGATGAAGCGATTTATTTTTGAGTTCATCAAGAATTTTTGCATGACTCATGTAAATTCTCGCGCTGTCGTGTATATATCTATAGTAGCTTTGTCTTAGTATGAACAGGTTGTTTAATCCTCAAAAGAAATATTGGTTTTCATTTTCTTTTCTGGACCACGTTGTATCTTTTCTGGATCACTTGTATTTCAGAAGCGGGCATTTGTATTTTCAAGAACCATAACCGTTCAGTTCTGCTACCTTTTCTTCATTGCCGGCAATTATTATTTCAATATTCTTTATACTGTACCGAAATTTTTGTACCAGAAGAAATACGCTGTATTCGCCCTTCTAATGCTTTCAGGAATTGTCGCCGGTTCTTTACTGGTGTGCCGGTGGCTACATATCTCAATCTTCATTATTTTATTCCCGGCAAACCACAGCCTTAGGTTTTACTGAATTATTCAGGAACTCATTAATCAATATTTTCATCTGGGTGGTTTGTCTTGTCGCTGGTAAACTGATATTTGACAGGGTCCGTTTTCAGAAATATGTAGACACTATGGAAAAAGAAAAATCAAAAGCTGAGCTGGATTTTCAAAAGGCGCAGTTCAATCCGCATTTTCTTTTAATTCAATCAATTCTATTTATGGACATATTGATAAAAAAATCCATGGTCAGGAATATGCTCCTGCATTTTCTGAAATGCTTGCGCTACCAGCTTTACGAATGCAACACCGAAAAGATCAATATCGACAAAGAGGTAAACTACATTAAAAACTATGTAACGCTTCAGCAGATACGCATGGAAGAAGACCTGCGGTGGTAAAACTGGACATTCATGAAAATGTAAAAGGGCTTTTCTATTGCGCTCCTGATTGTTTATTGCATTTATTGAAAATGCTTTCCCAAATACGTTGGTCATGAAGATCAGAAACATGACTGTATGTGGAGATCTCATTGAAAAAGAAGAGGATCGGTTGCCGTTTCAGGATCTATAACACGAAAGAACCCGATCCTCCGCAAACCCATTTTGCATAGAGGGATCGGTATTACAATGTAAAACGGAGACTGGAGCTACTTTATCCCGATAAATATTCACTGGACATAAACAATAATGAAAAATTCTATGAAGTGAATTTAAATCTTAGTATAGTATGAAACTAAAATGTATAATAGTAGATGATGAACCTGTGTGCCCGTAAACTAGCTAGAAGAATATATTCTGGATGTTGATTTCTGGAACTGAAAGGGAAAGCAGAAAAATCCTCTGAAGGCAAGCTCATTTGCTCGAAATTAATGAAATTGACCTGATGTTTCTTGACATAAACATGCCAAAACTGAGCGGCATCGAGTTTCTTCGGACTTCACATGCATTGCCTCTTACTATAATGACAACGGCCTATGCAGAATACGCCGTTGAAGGATTTGAACTTGATGTGCTGGATTACGCTAGTGTAAAGCCTTTTTCATTTGAACGATTTTTGCAAAGCTGTTAATAAAGCAAAAGACTATTATGTGCTGAAAACTAAGCCACCTGAAAGTAGCCTCAACAACTATTTTTCGTTAAGTGCGACGGGAAAATTGAAAAAGCTCTTTTACGACCAGTTGCTATATATAGAAGCGATGTTGAATTATGTGATATTGCATACTGAATCAGGAAAATGATCGTTTACCTTACAGTAAAAGTATTACAGAACAACTTCCACCGAAAATTTTTAAAAGTTCACAAGTCATATATTGTGAACACAGGTAAAATAAAAAGCATTGAAGGAAACGAGATCAACCTTGGCACTGCAAAGTAGTCATCAGCCAAAACTCCATGATAGCGTAATAAAAGAGATTTTAAAGGACAAGATGCTAAAGAGATAATATAGGTTAGCTGCGTGCAAGATATGAATGTTCAAATGAGGGCGAGGGCCTACTTCCTGCTATAATCATCCTGCAGTCTTACAATATCATCTTCATCACTTGGGTTTGATTCATCAGTATGTTGCCAGATCTCGGCAACTATTCCCCAATCATCAAGACCGATCAAACGATGACGTTCGCCTTGTTTGAGTTTTATAATATCACCAACTTTTAGTGTATGATCGAATATCTTCTTCATCAGTATTACTGGTCATCACTCCTACTGTTCCATCAATACATTTCCATATCTCAGCACGGCGATGATGGTATTGCCAGCTTAAGCGCTGATTCGGGCCAACTATTAAAATTTTTGGACTGAGCTTTGTTGGTGATCTTTAACTCATTCAAATTCTCTTCGGCAAAATAATGCTGTGCAAACCGGGCAGCCTGTGCTTCGTCAATAACATAAAACCCGCCCCATGGACGAGCATCATCTTTATCAACAATAGTAAAGTTGGATCGATGCAGCAATGCTGCTACTTTTTCGAATATTTGTTGTTTGTCTTTCATAAATATTTTCGAAGATAACTATATTCAAAAACAAATTTCATGTTCCAATCATGTCCGTTAAGAGTTATGCCTATCTATATTTGTAAATAGTATCTCGATATAAAACAAAGCTAATGCCCTCAATACAGGTAACAGTTCATCATCAAACTCACTGAACACGAAGCAATGTCACGGATAAAAAATCTTGTTACCCAATTGAAACATGATCATGGGGATAAAGTATCCAATATAGAAGAAGAATGGCATGCAAGAACCGGTAAAGTTCAGTTTTGCTTTTCATGGCTTAGGTCTTTCAGGCACTGTCAATCTTCACCCCGGAACTGTTGAGATACATGGTAAGATTCCACTTTGCTGTCTCTTTATTCAAGGGAAAAATTAAAGACGTGATAAAAGAAAAGGCAGAATGAATTACTTGAAGGTCACAAAACAACGGATCAATAAAAGTGAAGTAATATACGACGATCTTTATTTTCCTAAGTAAGTATCATATCCCCGGTTCTGTCATTGGCATTCTTATATGTCCCGTGCGGACGGAAAATCTTTACATAAAATTAAAATTGGAGTCAAAATTGAGGCGTAAACTTTAAGTGAAACCTTAATCTAAAATCCCAAAAATGAAATCTGCTATTAAACTCCTGTGCATAGCAGGACTGCTATGCATTTCTTTGTTGAGCCAGGCTCAAATTTCACAGAAAAATATAGGCAATCGTGTAAAACAAAGAAGGTGGAGCAACGAGCCGATCAAAAAGTAGATAAATCCGTTGACAACGGAAGCGCGTCTGAAACTGAAGATGTTGGCAAAGAGAAGGACAGCTCTCTAAAAACGGACCTAATAAACCAACCAACCGAGGCAGAGACCGAGCAAATCAAAATAAAAACCATATCAGGCACTGGTGAACAAGTAGCTTTTGAAACTTATTCAAAATTTGATTTTATACCCGGTGATAAAGTAATTGCTTATGATGATTTTTCACAAGATGCGATCGGGGATTTTCCTGCTAATTGGAATACAAACTCATCCGGCGAAGTAGTCAGCTCTTCAATCCAGGCAGGCCATTGGCTTATGGTACAAAAGCAGGAAAGTTTATTCCTGAGTATATCAAAAGTCTTCCCGACAATTTTACGTTTGAATATGATGTTATCTGTAATGAGAAATTCAGTTTTATTCTCCTGCGCTTTCTCTTTTCTTTCTAACAGGTAACAACGGTAAAGAAGTATTTGATTATAGTTTTATTCCACTTGAAAAACGGTCCGGGAGTTAGGATCGGAGTTCATCCAACAGATGCAGGTGCCACGGGTGGAACGACCAATGCAGAAAGTTTTGAAGATGGCGCGAGTTTAATGAAAACGAGGTAACTACGCCACAGTTCAATAGTAATGCGGGTAAAATAAAATTGCATGTTTCAGTATGGAGGCGACAAAACAGCGATTGAGGGTTTATTTGAATGAAGAAAAAGCATTTGACTTCCGCGACGCATTTCCTGCAAATAAATCTTACAGCACCGTTGTTGTTTGAGCTCTGGGGCAGAGATGAATAACGATAACGATCGCTACCTCTATTGGCAAATATCAAAGCCAGCTGGGGGCACCTGCCACGACGAAATAAACTGACTACCGAAGGAAAATTTGTAACACGCGGAATTTTGTTTGACTTGAACAGTGATAAAATTAAGCCTGAATCCTTCGGCGTACTGAAAGACATTGCTGGTGTGCTTACTGAAAATTCTTCTGTGAAGGTTAATATCGTTTGTCATACTGATTCTGATGGCAGTGATGCTGATAATTTGATTTTTTCAAAACGGGGCCGAATCTGTAAAGGCGAGCCTGGTGAAGGATTTTGGAATTGATGGATCGAGATTCGAAACGGATGGAAAGGAGCGTCTCAGCCCGTGGATAAAAATACGACTGCCGAAGGTAAGGCGAATAACCGCCGAGTGGAATTTATCAAGCTTTGAATTTTATCCGGCCCGCTCTCGTGGTTTTGCCTGAAGATTACCTCTTTGCACTCCTGATATTTCCATCACCTGGGTTAGTTATCTATTTAAAAGTCTCAATGAAGTTGATTATCTCATCCTCAACTAGATCTGTATCTGTTTCCATTGGATGATGCCCTGAATGAGGAAAACAAAACCAATTTTTTATAAGAAGAACCGAGATTTGTGATCCCATCTTCACCCACAACAGGAGGTACCGTAAAATCAAATTGTCCCCATAATAAAAGAGAAGGATTCTTAATTTTGTATAATTGATTGGAATAATCTGCACTCTCCAGGCTTTTCAGAAAATCATTTCCGGAAGAGGTATAATACAGATTATAGTAATTCACTAACTGGTCTGAAGGATCTTCTGACAGAAGCAGGACGAATTGTTTCGTTTTATTCCCATATAATACTCTGCACTCGTGTGCATAAGCTTCGGTCTGTGAACTTATTTCATAAGATGAAAGTGGATCATGGCTACTGCAATAATCTAAAATATTTTGCCATTGAGATATGTAATTGCCTTTATTTATTTCCGACCGGGCGTATCCATGCAGCATTTTCTGGATGATGCATTACATAACGGATAATTATGAGCTCCATCAATCTCGATCCATCCCCTTCAACTGATTTTGATTCGAATCCTTAACTAAATAACCGGCAGCTAATAAACCACCAAAGCTATGAGCATAGAAAAATACCGGCTCCTTCATAGCGAGAGCTTCAACACCTTAACAATAACTTCCAGATCATTGATCATTTGTGGCAGGCTTAACTTATCCAATATTATTATTACCCGAAGCACTGCCGGCATTATGCTGATCCCAAAAGCTACTCCATATTCTCTCTTAGTCGGGCTGTTTTATAATCAGCATAATCATAAGATCCATCACCCGGGCCTCCATGAACAATTAAAATGAATAATTTTTGAAGACGTATTTCCTGTTACCCGTACAGGCATATCTGCACCATTGTTCGTAACTCAGAATATTTCATTTCGCATTTGTGGATAAACCCGGTAAATTCCTTTTTGCACCCGGCAAATAATAATGCCATGTAAGAAATCAATAATATTGGCAAGATGTATTTCATAGTTTATGCCTGTATTTTGTTCGTACTACGCAAGAGTTATGTTTTTTGGTAAACGATAGCTGATTCCTGCCTGAAGGGAAAAATGAAGTTTAAGAAAACTATTATATGGATATTGCATCCACGTAGCTAGGCTTTAGCTGGATGAACCATAAATTTGAATTCCCATTATTTAAACTCCAATTCAGTGAATAGGAAAGTCCTGTAGTGAGATAGGTTCGTCCAAATAATATTGTCTCCTTAATATTTCCATTCTGGTCAATCTCATAGACCTTACCATACATGTAGTTCTTGCTATCCCCTGGTTAAATGATAATTCCGTAAATGCTTCGTTGATTTAATGTACCTGATACCTATGCCTGCATTTACGATGATGCGCATGTATATGCAAATGGGTAATGATAGTCCGCCTGATTCTGCAGATACAAATTCGTCTTTCTCAGAATTGCGGTGTTTAAAATCTTTATCGGGTTTTTTCTTTAATAACAGAATGAAAAGGGATAGAAGTTCCGATCGTAAAACCATAACTTTTGGGAAAGTCATAAGTTGTAAGGACCATATAGAAGACGCCGGCTCTTTATATGTCAGGAATCTTAGTGAGATGCCACTAACAGGTAGCAATAGCCAGGTAGATAGTAGTACGGGTTTTCATAGTTCGGACTGTAAAGTTCCAAACTATTTCAATGTCAAGTACTTCGATCTCTTTTAGTAATTTTTCTATGGTGTTTTACGCTGCTGCTTTAAAAATCATGACAGAGATCGCTATGATGAGTCACTTTTTGATTGTAGCTGATCTCTATTCCAGTAAATCAACAACTCAAGGCTGACTTAAATCTATTTGCATATCTCTGTATTTTTTAGTCCGCCCGGGGTCTTGCCCGATGACTCTACAAAAATAAGAATATCTGAAGGCAGAACTCCGGTATATGATAAACACTCAAATAGAAAAGAGAAAGACCATTCTCTTCTTAAAGTCATCCTGCAGTCTTATATTATCAACTTCATCACCTGGATTTGACTCCATCGGCACGCCGCATCTCAGCAACAATTCCTCGATCAATCCTCCATGAGTTATTGCTTCCTGTTCAATAAAAGGATATCATCTTGAGCACCCAGCAATTTCTAGAGATCCACTTCCTGAACAAATTTTTGGTGAATGGAAATTGAAAATCCAGACTTGAATTGACATTCAGTAGTCTATTCTTGGAGTAGCCAAGCGGCATTCTAAACGGTTTAGTATGTCAAAGACTTTTTCGAATTCATGTGTTATAGGTATTGCACCTGCTACGCTCGCAATTCTCTTCTGTATATTATCGCATGTTTTATTCATTTCCTGCAGACGACGACGATTACATCCGGCAGACAGAGCTGTTTCACTTCGGATCCAGCTTGTACATGGAATTACCCAGGAAATTAATTTCTTCTTATCTTTATGATGACGGCCCTGGACCGGGCACTTTGGAATTGGCAAAATACCTTCACAGCGAAAACGATTTGCAGCAACCTTCTTTTGTTGTTGGTGATTCTGGCCCAGGAGGTGGATTTAAAATTATCCATTATTAGATAGTCTTAATGTGATCATGGTCAACGAATAGGGAATCACACTTTCAACCATAAGGGACTTGACGGACACTTTCGCGTTCCGGACGCACAACATCAGATTAAAACATCAGTTGTTCATTGACCCACTTATTCATAATAATCTATGTTATTTTACCCGCCATGGTTCGGTTGGTCAGCAGCGTTGGCTCAATGCAGCACCTTTGGGGATCCGAAACTAAATCACTTAAGAGGTCCCATAGGGACGACTCTTCGATACACACGATTATTTACATGAGGCAAAATGGGCCGCCAGATGAGTGCGCGAATAAATTTCTCAATGACCCCCTCAAATGTCAGGAAGTTTCGTACAGGTGTTGGCGGCATCATTAAGATGCATGATTTTAATTCTTATGCTGTAAAGAATTGTTGCTTGGGAGGAGACAAAGCATAACAGTGGAGTTTTTAGAGTCGAGGGGCTATACATTTTGTATCGCCTACGCTCGATACCTTTTCGCACCAGCCAAAATAAATCTGGGAAAACCAGGTGAATTTCTCTGGATGAACAACATTGGGCAACCGGATATTTCCGGTCAATTCGATTGGCCGACATAAATGGAGACGGGAAAGTCTGACATCATTGGCCGCGATGCTGAAGGGGTGCATGTTGCGTTATCAACAGGATCCGGGTTTGGAAACAAAAGAACTCAGGAGTAGCGAATCTTCAGACAACAAAGGGTTGGAAGGCACTGAATAAGTAGCACAACACTTTAGGTGTGCAGATGTTACTGGTGATCAACAAAGCCGGGATCTCATCATCCGGAGCCGGCAACGGCATTCGGGTAGCACTGGGCATTGGCAATGGTTTTCAGGCATCAACCCTTCGGACAAATTATTTTTCCGATGATTCAACCCAACAATGGAAGAAAGAGGTGTTGGTTATTATGGAACCATTCGTCCTGGGAGATGTAAAATGGTGATGGACTTGCAGATATTCTGGCGAGAGTGGCCGGAGAATTGATGCTAAGCCTGTCTTCGTCCACTTCGTTCATACGAGCCGACCATAAGCGGACTAATTGTAATTTTCAGTATCTGGGCATACAGTTGAAATGGAAAGAGGTGAAATACAGCTTAACTCTTTCAATTAGCAGATGTTAATGGCGATGGCATGGCCGATCTTATCGCAAGAGGTCCACAAGGGATATTGCAAGTTTGTCAGATGGAAATGGATTTGTCGATTCATCACTGTGGTCGCCTTCTCCTTTTCTCTGATGCAAGTGGATGTGGTAAAGATGTGAGTTATTATGGAGCTATACGTCTCGGCGATGTTAATGGAGTAGATGGGAAAGCTTGATATTATCGCGAGAGGTAAGCGATGGGATTCTATGTGTTACTCTCCAATGGGCAGGCCTTCTTTCGTGCAAGAGTGGTTATAATCTGGAACAATGTAGAATTTTACGGACTCGCCTCGGGATGGAAGTCTACGTGCTACAGTAACGACTCTTCAATGCGCTGGATTTTAATGGAGACCGCCGATGCGATTTTATTTTACGTTCCAGATATGGGATAGGAGGCCGTGCCAGTTGCTCCCAGTTACGACGACTGGATCAAGAGTTACTACTACTAATACTCCTTGATCCTGTTCTAATCAGTCATGAACTAGAACAATGACGAGCGTAGTATTCGCACAATCATGGCGGCTACTTTTTTCAAAGAATTGTGTTTTTGTCATTCATAATTTTCTATCAACACCTATCATTATCACAAAAAATTGCCAAGGCTCCGCTCTACTTCAAGCTCTGGCGCAGTGAAGCGGAGGTGACCGGATTCGAACCGGTGTCCAAACATATTCTCCAAAAGCTTTCTACATGCTTATTTTGTTTTGAGGTTTGTCGGAAGCAACTGGGAACAAACAAACCGATTACTTCCTTAGCTGCATGGTCTTAAGCAACAGTCACAGCCTTCTGTTGCAGCATCTTGTTTTGTTTTGAGTCGGCGGCGGGGCATGGAAACAAGCGAACCGACCCGGCGGCCCTAATGACTACCTAATCACTGATTAAGCGGCCATGGCATACTGAGTATTGCCATTTGAGTTTTTGTGTATTCAGATTAGCCTGCTAATTACACAACGCAGAACATGCTTACACTTTCAAAGATCTATGCTGTCGAAAACCATACACCCCCAGTCATTTCAGATCTAAAATTTGCAAATTTAGATTTACAGCTTGCAATAATAACAATCTTTACGCAAGTCTTTATTATCAATGTTTACTTAAATCGCAATTTATAGAATAACCACGGAGACATCAGTTCATTGCGAAACACATAGATCAATCTGTGATACTTTGTGTCTCAGTATTCCAGTTTCAAAAACTTACAAAGCTTTGATTGTTCTTACTCAATTAAATAAATTATTTTTACCCAATGACAAACCCGTTGGAGATCTATCAGCAGCAAATTATAAAACATAAGACCGAATTAAAAGCTTGAGAAAAGAGGAGTCATGTTTGGCTGGCTACGATTTTTAAGTATAGCGCTGGCATTTGTAAGTCTCTGGTGGATCTGGAAAAGCGGATCATATATTCTTGCTTCCATTACAGTTTTATTTTCATTGCATTATTTCTTTTCATTCTTGCAAAACACCTGGCAAATAATGCCGCTATTGAAAATCTTCAACGACTGATCCGGAATCAGCGAAACAGAGATACAGGTGCTTGGTCATCATTTTACACATCTTGCCCGATGGTTCAGAATTAAAACCTGAAAATCATGAATACGCCAATGACCTTGATATTTTTGGCAGGGCATCATTGTTCCAATATATCAATCGCTGCACATCAGAACAAGGAAAGAAATTATTTGCTGGTTGGTTATTAGATCCTGCTTCTGTCTGAAATCATTGTAGAGAGACAGGAAGCAGTAAAAGAACTGTCACAAAAATTTGAATGGCGACAGCAATTACAATCTTATGGCATTGCCCATTCGATCAATATCGACACAGAAAGGAAAATTGAGAACTGGTTGCTGGAAGATTTTCAGTTCATGAATAAAACACATTGGAAACTGCTGCGATTCATTTTACCTGCGTATCAGCTTTGCATTACTAACTCTTCATCTTATAGATATTATTCCTTCAGCTATATTTTACCCTGCAATATTTCTTGATGCTTGCTATTTCATTTGGCATTTCAAAAATGATCATGCCTTCGTTTACAAAACTGAATAAAGTAGCGCCACAACTCGAAACACTTTCAGATAGTGTTTCATGGATAGAAAAAGGAGATGTTAAAAGCAAGCTGCTTGTTGAATTAAAGATCCAAATACATAGACGGATCAGTTCTTTCATCACAAACAATCAAAAACTAAAAAAGATCTTAGACAATACAGATATACGTTTGAATCCGCTTGTATTTATCCCACTAAATACTTTTTTGTTTTGGGATCTGCAACAAGTAATGATACTGGAAAACTGGAAAAAGAAAACAAAGAACATATCGGCGATTGGTTTCATTCACTGGCAGAAATAGAATCGCTTTCATCACTTGGCCAATCTTTCTTTCAATCATCCCGGTTGGGTTTACCCAAACAATTTCAAAAGCAACACGGAACAGTTGTCGCAGATTCATTAGGTCATCCGTTAATTCCTAAAGAGAAACTTGTTGACCAATTCGTTTTCAACCGAAGGAAATGAAGGATTGAATCTAATAACTGGTTCAAACATGGCAGGTAAAGAGCACCTTCTTCGCGAAGTGTTGGAGTTAATATTGTTTTAGCAATGATGGGTTCGCCTGTTTGTGCCAGGATCATTTACAGTTTCAAACATGAAAGTGATCAGCAGCATGAGAGTCAGTGATAACCTGGAAGAAAACACTTCTACATTTTATGCAGAACTAAAGAAGCTAAAAGAAGTTATTGAAGCAGTTTACAGGAATGAAAAGTTTTTTTGTTGCTTGATGAAATACTCAGAGGCACATAACTCCGCTGACAGGCACACAGGATCAAAAGCATTGATAAAACAATTGATACATCATAATGCAGTTGGCTTGATCGCTACACATGATCTTGAATTGGCAAAACTGGCTGATGAGTTTCCTGCTAAAACTTCACAACTATCATTTCGATGTACAGGTTGCAGGAGATGAACTCTATTTTGATTATAAATTAAAAAAGGCGTCTGCACCAGCATGAACGCCTCTTTATTAATGAAGAATTGGAATTGAATTGGATAGTAGACGGGCACTTCACTACGATTATTTAAACAATCGCAGCATACATCGAGACCAAGTGCATAAGCCATCAGTCCCATCAACAACACCATTCCCACCATTTGTGCATATTCTAAAAACTTATCGCTTGGTTTGCGACCTGTTATCATTTCAGCCAATGTAAATAATGCATGACCTCCATCTAAACCCGGTATTGGTAATATATTCATGAATGCAAGAATGATACTGAAGATCGCTGTTAATGTCCAGAAAATTTTGCCAATCCCAAAATGGAGGATAGATACCGCCAATACTCAATACACTTCCTAAAGATTCACTTAGCTTTGCTTTACCTGTGAACAATTGCCGAAGTCCGGTAATATATCTTCCTAATGTTGTCCAGCATTCTATAAACCCTGCAGGCATTGCTTCGAAGAAAATTATACTTTTCTGTTTCAGTTTTAAAACCAAGGTCTTCATCATTTTTTAGTCTGATACCAAACTTTCCGTTCTTATCTAACTGTACAGCTTTGTTAACGTATCATTTCCCTTATAGATCTTAACCTGTACAGTCTTCGTTCTTTTTATCCTTGATAGCTTTTTGCTACTTCGTGATAAAAAGGGTGTTTCAATATTATTGATGCCGATCAACCCTGTCGTCTGGCAATTAATCCTGCTTTTTCCGCAGTTAGATCCATTTTCACAAACTCTTTAACAATAAACGGAACCCTGAGAGTAGCAAAACTTCCTGAGCTCCTTGTATTTAATTTTCTTGTTAATCCTTCATCATAGTTTTAAATACAATTATACTATCACCACGCTTTACTGTTAAGGCTACTTTGCCTCTTTCAAAATGATCTTGGCCCTTTAACAGTAATTATCTTTTACAGTAGCGGTATCGACTTTTAAAACTAATGTCCCCATCTCTTCAATCCAACGGTTTGTGCAAGACTATCAGTTGCCACATCCATATTTCGCATTTTGCCGGCGGCAAATATTCTTCTCCCATATCCAAAGAATAAATATGAAAATTATGATCGCAAGAATGATATTGATAATAATACCGCCAAGCATGATGATCAATCGTTGCCATGCCGGTTTGCTTCTGAATTCATATGGCTGAGGCGGAAGTTTCATTTGTTCCTTATCCATGCTTTCATCGATCATGCCGGATATTTTTACATAACCGCCTAATGGTATCCATCCTATACCGTATTCCGTCTCTCCTTTTTTCTTTTTCCAAAGTGAGAACCATGGATTAAAAAACAAATAGAATTTTTCTACCCGGCAACCAAACCATTTTGCTGTAATAAAATGTCCGAACTCATGCAGTAAGATCAAAATAGAAAATGAAAGCGATGAATTGTGCGGCCTGTATAGGCACTGCACTCCAGTCTATAGCTAATAACGTCATAATTTATACTGTTCCGCCGTGGCAGACTTTTAGTTTAAAATGTTTGCAAATATCTCTTAAAAAAGTTAGTGAAAAGAAAATTTTACCAATTCTGCTTCCCGGGGTTAAGAGGTTATAACTTAATTACATCAGCGGCAAAACTTCTTGCTTCGCCGTCACTTTCAAAGTAATCATCCAATGAAGGTTTATCGATAAAAGACACCTGCTGCATTGTTTTTTCGATCAGGTCGGTCATTTCAAGAAAACCGATCCTGTTTTTCAAAAATGCATAGACGGCAATTTCATTTGCAGCATTCATTATACAAGGAAGGTTACCACCTTTGTTCAATGCTTCTATTGATAAAGCAAGATTGCCGGAATGTCCGGATATCAGGTTCTTCAAATGTCAGCGTATTCATTTTTTAAAATCAAACCGCGGAAATTATTATGGATCCGTTGTGGAAATGCCAATGCATATTGAATAGGCAATTTCATATCGGGCATTCCCATTTGCGCTTTTAAACTTCCATCTTCAAACTGCACCATGCTATGAATAACACTTTGCGGATGAATGATCACTTGTATTTGTTCAGGACGAAGATTGAACAAGTATTTTGCTTCGATCATCTCAAGTCCTTTATTCATCAGCGTGGCGGAATCAATACTGATCTTTGCACCCATGTTCCAGTTGGGATGCTGCAATGCATGTTCTCTCTTTACATTCACCAAAAAATTTGGTTTTCTTCCAAGAAAAGGACCGCCTGAAGCAGTAAGAATAATTTTTTCAATACGATTCCTTGTTTCACCCACCAGGCACTGAAAAATAGCCGAGTGTTCTGAATCAACAGGAATAACCGGCGCCCTGTTTTCCATTGCCCGCTGCATTATAATGTCACCAGCAACTACCAACGTTTCTTTATTTGCCAGTGCGATCGTTTTACTATTTTCAATTGCTTTCAATGTTGGTCTTAATCCTGCAAAGCCAACAATGGCTGCCAGCATCAGGTCATAACAATCCATTGCAGCAACTTCTTCCAGTGCTTTTTCACCGCAAAAACTTTTACATCAGTAGATGCCAATGCATCTTTTACTTTCTGATACTTGTTCTCATCACCAATAACAACAATATTAGGATTGAATTGCAATGCCTGTTGAATAAGCAATTCATCATTTGTTTGTGCAGTGAGTACTTCAGCAGAAAATTTGTCGGGATTAGCTGCAATTACATTCAAAGCCTGTGTACCGATAGAACCGGTAGAGCCAAACAAGGCTATTCTTTTTATACCACCTTCTTTTCCCTGCGATGTTTTCGCCGGAGATTCAGATGGTGTATCTTCAAAAAGGACTTTCATTTATTTTAGCCAGCTTTGATTAGTTAATTATTATTATCTCTATTATCACTCCACTTCACCAACTCATCTGCAATTTTACGATCATTGCTTAGTCTCGGCACTTTATTTTGTCCACCCAATTTACCGATTGATTTCATGTAATCAATAAAACCATTTTTCTGACCGCAGTAATTTTTAATGGCGAAAGGATATTCCCGCTGATCAGGTCGTCATAATACACATTCTTTTCCTGAGATTGACCTCTACTTTATTTGCAAATGAATTAATATCTCCTGGCCTGTTCTCAAATTCAATGAACCATTCATGATATGACTTGCCTTCATTTTTACTTACAAAAGGCGCCACCGTAAATTCTGTAATTTGAACATGCTCTTCTTCGGCCGCTTTCAAAATACTGTATTCTACTTCTTCGCCGATCACATGTTCTCCAAATGCTGAAATAAAATGTTTTGTTCTTCCAGTAACAACTAATCTATAAGGATCGGTAGAAACAAATTTTACGGTATCACCAAGATTATAACCCCAAAGACCTGCATTGCTATTAATGATCATCGCATAGTTCTCTCCCACTTTCACATCTTTTAATGAGAGCCTTGTTGGATTATCATTATAAATTTCTGCAGCCGGGATAAATTCAAAATATATGCCGCTATTGGTATTCAATAAAAGCCCTTCTGCATTTTGAGAATCCTGGAAAGCAAAGAATCCTTCACTGGCCGGAAACAATTCTATGCAATCAATTTTTCTTCCAATGCTTTCAAACAACTTTGCTTTGTATGGTTCAAAATTTACACCGCCCTGCACCATCACACTGAAGTTAGGAAACAGTTCGCCAACTTTTTACCACTGCGTTTTATTAATTCATCAAAATACATCTGCATCCATGGTGGTATGCCACTGATGAGTGTCATATCCTGTTTGATCGTTTCGTCCACGATCTTATTCAATTTGGTTTCCCAATCTTCAATACAATTTGTTTCATAAGAAGGCATTTGATTCGACCGCAAATATTTCGGCACATGATGATTTACTATTCCACTTAATCTTCCGGTTGGGATATCACCTACTCTTTCCAATTCAGGTGAACCAGATAAAAAGATCAGCTTACCATCTGCAAACGGGTATTGCCTGTTTCTGCCATATAACAAAGCAATGCATTGCGGGCAGTGTTGATATGATTGGGAATAGAATCTTTGTGATCGGGATGTATTTGGTGCCACTTGTTGTGCCGGAGGTTTTAGGCTAAATAGATCGGCTTGCCTTTCCACAAAACATTATGCTTGCCTTCCTTTATTTTATCTGATCCATGGCCGCATTTGTTCATAATCCTGGATGGGGATGGCCTGTTTAAACTCTTCATAATTAGTTACTTTATCCAGTCCCACGGACTTTGCCATATTCAGTACCCTTTCCAACTTTTATAAGCTGGTTGGAGAATATTTTCCTGGTCGGCCACGGCAGTTGCCATGCCTTTCCGGATACCTTTATATATATATGAAGCGAACGGTTTTGCTAAAAACGACTTGATTTTCATACCCTAAGTAAAACGCAAGCTAAGATGAATTTGCAAATATAAAAGAAGGCATTTCAAATCGACAGGGTGTGAATATAAATCTTTGATAATCTGTTTGCCGGAAAGCCATTTCCCCTTACCTTTGCCATCCTTAATTTTAAAGCTATGATAGCAGTTGTAAAAATAGCCGGACAGCAATATAAAGTGGAAAAGACCAGACTTTGTATGTGCCACATATTGAAGGCAATGCCGGTGATAAAGTTGATCTCGAAGTGTTGATGGCTGATGCAGATGGTACAGTTTCTTTAGGAACTGATATAAAAGCAAAAGTAAAAGCTGAAATACTTGAGCATGTAAAAGGCGATAAAGTGATCGCTTACAAACAAAAAAGAAGAAAGGGTTTTCGTAAAAAGAAAGGACATCGTACGTTGTACACCCAGATCAAGATCAATAGCATTACAAATAAGAAATCTGAAAATTAAAATTTAAACTTTTTCTCATGGCACATAAAAAAGGTGAAGGCAGTGTAAAGAATGGTCGTGACTCACAAGCAAACGCCTTGGTGTAAAAATTTTGGTGGTCAGGCTGCTATTGCCGGCAACATCATCGTTCGTCAACGCGGCACTGTTTATCATCCTGGAAAAATGTTGGCGTTGGTAAAGATTATTCTTTGTTTGCTTTGTCTAATGGTGTTGTTGAATTTAGAAAAGGAAAGAACGACAGAACATTTGTTTCAGTAACTCCTGTTGAAGCATAAAGTTTTTTTCTTTGCATCAGTGATGATCATCACTGAAAAATCTCAAACGCGTTCTAAGTTGAGTGATGTTGAAAAAAGTAATCAACATCGCGAATTCAACATTGTGGAAAAATTTTTGATAGTTTAAATAATAATTCTATTTTTACTATCGTTATTTTATTTCTAACCATTTAAATTCTAAACACATGGCAACAAAGAAAAAAGCAGCTAAGAAAAAAGTAGCTCAAGAAAGAAAGCAGCTAAGAAGAAAAAGTAACTTAACCTTTCTCATAAAAGTCCCTCGCAATGCGGGGACTTTTTTGCAGTAACTTGTATTTCCCCCAATGAAAAAAGAATAATATTAAATTGCATGTATGGATAATTATGCCATCGCAGAAAATTTTTCCCCTGCTTTCCAAGCTCATGGATATTCATGGTGATAATTCTTTTAAAGCAAGGATCTATGGCGCTGCTGCATTCAATATTGAAAAACTTCCCAACCAGCTTGCAGACACTCCGGCTGAGAAAATTGCTTCAATTAAAGGGAATTGGGGATAGCACAGCAAAGAAAATTGCTGAAATGCTTGAAACAGGCAAGCTTGGAGTTTTAAGCGAATACATTGAAAAAACGCCACCGGGTGTTATTGAAATGCTGAACATAAAAGGGATCGGTCCAAAAAAATTCAAACCATCTGGAAAGAAATGGGAATTGAATCAATTGGTGAATTGTTGTATGCATGTAATGAAAATCGTTTAACGCTTTATAAAGGCTTTGGTGAAAAGACGCAAGCGAATGTGCAGGAGTCAATAGAATTTTATCAAAGTCAGCAAGGACATTTCTTATATGCAGAAGCGGAAGTTATATTATCCGCAAATTGACGGATACCTGCAAAAACTTATTTCGCACCAGAAAAAGTTCATGTTAACAGGAGCTTATCAGCAGCCAGGCACTTACTATTGAAGAAATGGAATTTGTTGTTCTGGAAAATAACGATGCGATAAAACCAAAGTTTCAAACAGCACAACCGCCTGAACTATTAGAAGAAAAGGAGAATACTATTTTATATAAGTTAAAAAATGGTTTAAAACTTCGCTTACATACTGGCAAGGGAATGATGGATGAACGCTTATTTGCTACTTCATGCTCAGAAGATTTTCTTAACGGCATTTCAATAAATCATTCCCTTCCATTAAATACTACAGGTAAAGAAATTGGCGATGATTCTGTATTTACACAGGCAAAAATTCCGGTGATCCCTGCATTCATGAGAGAAACAGCTACAATAATTGAAAAGCAAAGAATAAAAAATTAGGAACGCTTATCCAACCCGAAGATGTAAAAGCGATCATTCATAGTCATAGTAAATGGAGTGATGGAGATAATACATTGGAACAAATGGCAGAAGAGTGCATAAAGAAAGGGCTTGAATATCTTGTTATTTCTGATCACTCAAAAGCTGCAGCTTATGCAAATGGACTTACAGAAGAAAGAATAAGAGAACAACACAGGCAGGTGGATCAATTAAATGAACAATACAAACCGTTTAAGATCTTCAAAAGCATAGAATGTGATATTCTTGGCGATGGTTCGATGGATTACAGCAATAATATTCTTTCAACTTTTGACCTGGTGATCGCATCCGTACACAGCAATTTAAAAATGTCAGAAGAAAAAGCAATGATGCGATTAATGAGAGCTATTGAAAATCCTTACACAACGATATTGGGACACATGACGGGTCGTTTATTACTAAGCCGTAATGGTTATCCTGTTGATCATAAAAGATAATTGATGCCTGTGCGGCCAATCATGTAGTGATCGAATTAAATGCACATCCACGCCGTCTTGATATTGACTGGAGATATATTGAATATGCAATTGATAAAGGTGTTTTGATCTCTATTGATCCCGATGCTCACTCACTTGATGGTTACAACGATATAAGATACGGAGTACTGGCTGCTCAAAAGCTGGTTTAACCAAAGAACAAAATCTTAGCAGCTTTTCATTAAAAGAATTTGAAAAATTTCTTGCCGACAGAAAGAAGAAGAAAAAGATATAATACCAGCTATTATGGAGAACATTAAGATCGCAACTGCTCAATTCGAAAACAAAAGCAATGATAAAGATCATAACTCTCTATAATTGACAAACTATCAAAACAAGCAGCGATCCAGGGAGCAAAGATGATCGCTTTTCACGAGTGCTCAATTACCGGCTACACATTTGCACGTAATCTTTCAAGATCTCAAATGCTGGAATTGGCTGAAATAATTCCTGGCGGTAAAAGCATTGATGAATTAATTCAAATAGCAGAAAAAAATAATATTGCGGTGCTGGCTGGTTTATTTGAAAAAGATAAAGACGATAACTTATTCAAAGCTTATGTATGTGTAGATAAGCATGGAGTTGTTGCAAAACATAGAAAACTGCATCCTTTTATAAATCCACATTTGCTTCCGGGTGATCAATACACTGTTTTTGAATTTGAGGGATGGAAATGTGGTATACTGATCTGCTATGATAATAATGTAATAGAAAATGTGAGAGCTACTGCTTTACTCGGTGCCAATATTATTTTCATGCCGCATGTAACTATGTGTACGCCATCAACAAGACCCGGTGCAGGTTTTGTTGATCCTGAAACTCTGGAAAGACAGGAACAATGAATGCTATAACACTTCATAAAGAATTTGATGGACCCAAAAGGAAGAGAGTGGCTGATGAAATGGTTACCGGCAAGAGCTTATGATAATGGTGTGTATGTTGTTTTTTCAAACCCTATTGGAATGGATGATGATCAATTAAAAAATGGATGCTCAATGATCATTGATCCATTTGGAGATGTTGATTGCTGAATGCAGAACCTTGGATGATGAATTTGTTATTGCTGAACTAACTCCTGAAAAATTAAAGCAGGCAGGTGGTTTCAGATACACCCAGGCAAGAAGACCTGAACTTTATAAAGATATAATTGGCAGGGATCATGTGGCAGAATTAAAGATCAGTTGGCTTAATCCGAATAAAGATCAGATCTAATTAGCAACAGGCAGCTCAACATAAAAAGTACTGCCCTCTCCTGTTTTTGTTTCAAACCAGATCCTGCCGCCGGCTTGCTCAGCTATTCCTTTACACATTGCAAGACCAAGTCCTGTACCAGATGATTTAGTTGTAAAATTTGGAATAAATATCTTTGAATGCATTTCTTGAGGAATGCCTTCTCCATTATCTTTTATACTAATTTGAATGACGCCATCAGTTCTTACCTCATTCAATTCTATATCACATTTTCCTTTACCATTACAAGCTTCAATTGCATTTTGAATAAGATTGGTAAAAAGACGGTTCATTTGTGTCTTGTCAGCCCTTACCATTACTTTACCGGGTACAGTCTTCAGTTTTAATTCACCCTCATGACTTGTTTTATAAAGATTATCCAATGAACGGATCACTTCATTGATATCAAATGTTTCAATATTGGTGATTGCCAATATTTGCAAACTGTGAAAAATCAAATGCAATTTTTGATAAATGATCGATCTGTTCAACAAGTGTCTTTGCTACTTTTCCCGTTAGCTCTTTTACATTATCCGAATTATTATCAATTGACTTTTGAAGAAATTGTATGCTTAGCTTCATTGGCGTCAAAGGATTTTTAATTTCATGCGCCACCTGTCTTGCCATTTCCTCGCCATGCACCTTCTCTTTCGCTTTTCGCTAAAGCATCAGCACTTACTTCAAGTTTCTTCACCATTTTATTGTATTCTCTTACAAGCCCACCGGATCTCGTCATTTCTTTTCCAATCTATTTCTTCATTTGTTTTGTCCAATATTTACTTCTCGCATTTTGTCACTGATAAGTAAAAATGATCTTGTAACTCTGTTTGTAATAAATAATGCGATAACACCAGAAACCAAGGAAAATAAATGCGTTCAAATTAATGATGGTCACAAGAAAGTTCGATATCTCCTGTTTTAATTCACTGTTGGGATAAAAATAAGGGATATTAATATACGCATAAGCTATTCCATCATCCTTGCCTCTAACGTGAGGCGTAAATACTCATGTATGTAATATGTGCAAGATTTTCCTGTTGCAACATGCAGTACCTCACGAAGCCTGTTAAGATAATAAAACGCCCCAGTGGGTGCATTTGTTTGCTTAAAAAATTTTCCTGTATATAACAGGCTGCGAAGTAACATGCAATGTTCCGCTTGTATCATAAACATTCACATCAACCCCATGTATTTCGGCAACATCATTTACCAGATCCTTGACACCTCGTCGTTTGAAACAGAATCATAAATTGCAATTAGATCATCCAATTGCCGTCGGTTATCAAGTCTTTGTCTCCATTTGCTTTATCATTACTATCCATGGTTCTTGCTTAATCTCTCTTCATTATTCTGCTTATATCCGAAGAATAAAAAATGAGATGGTTGATATACCAATGATCATAAAAGAAAGTATGCTGATAAAAATTATTGTACCATGAATTTGTGTACGGATATTCCATTCTAATATCCGTCGAACTTCTCTACATTTCCCTCCCATACGTAATAATAAAAGAAAGAGATTAAAAACAGCTACCAGGAAAAGAAACACACAAAAATATAAGAGAATAATGTAATAGCTTCCAGTGCATCAGCCTTTTCTTCTTTGCTACTACTATTATTGTATTGCTTTTGGCCTTGTACCAAAGTTCAGTATCGCTTTTCTTCATCCTTTTTCAATCGAGTTTCCTCTGGTACGTCATGTTGAATCAAGCGTAGTAGGGAATGGATATTTATTTCCATGACCAACCTGATAACCTGCCATCTATATATATCGCCCATGAATAAATGCCGCCTTTTTCAAAATCGGTTTTCCGTTATCCCTGAAAAGTTCTGCAACAAGTGCTTCCTTATCATACCTGCTCAAGCTTAGATACGATAATAAGTAACCTAGTATTTTCTGGCTCTCATCCTTGATCGGTTCGCTCAAAAATATAAGTGTATTTATCAAACCCCCTTTCAAACATAATATAATGCGCCTTTGGAAGGTTTAGCTTCCATCATTCAAACTGTGCGTCTAAAACGTATTATAACTTTCAGGTTCTTCATTGAAAGAGCGGTTTTTTGTCTGCATCAAATACAGTACAATTGGGAATTATATTGCATTGGAAAATCGCTTTGTGCATGATAGCTATCTCTCAATATGGAGGACCTGTCAGGATCTTGCTAAACCGATAAAAGTTAGAAGATAAAAATCATTATCAAGCCAAACAAGTGCAACATTCAATCTCTCGCACTTGTAGGATCTGTTCTCTCGATCTATCTTATTCAGCTACGTGGATCCGGTTCTGCCACTCCTTATCACGATTTGCATTAATGATTATCGCAGTGTATAGAGGCGGAGAAAATCGAATATCCAGAATAAAGCACCGGCCATTGTCTGGCGTTGATCACTTATTCTAAACTTATTCAGCCTCGAGTAACCATATATAAATGATCAGCCAGCCTCAGTACATGAATATAAACGGAAGTAGCGGGTCATTCACCTGAAATGTCAGAAAAGGTGAGGCCAGCGACTGCAATAACAAGATATACGTGGATAACAAATATTATTGAAATGCAACTGATAACAACGGTGTCAATGATCTGCATAAAGTAATAATATCCCACAGCCAAAATTGCTAACAGCAATGAAACCAAAAATCGTATAAGGAGTTTCTATAAGGCTGAAAAATTGATCACATCAAAGGAAATACTAGAGTCAGCTGCAATGACTCCTGATGGTAATATGCTGATATAAAAGTTAACGGCGACCACAGCCAAACTTGCAAAACCGCCGATCTACTATTCCCATTCTGACCAGAAGGATGCATTGTAAAAGCCTGTTCGACCGGAGTCTTGTGCCATGAAAACAAGACTCAACCAACTAAAAGACACTGCATTAATAAGCAGATCGCCTAAAGATCTATGTGATTTCGATTTGAGCCATAAACTCTGAGGATCAGACAATTCGAATTGTCGCAAGTTCACAGGGAATGGGAAAAAATAACTCAATCAAATCTTAAGGAAATACAGTAGCAACGAACAAAAATGATCAGCCCCTTCCAAAATCCAAATCGTCCGTGCAATTCTTCTCGGAAATTAAATGAATATAGATCAACAACAATAATATCATCGCTGCAGCCTCAATTAAACAGAATATGATCTTCAGGTTTGGCGTAGCCGGGTACTGACTTATTACCGGAGAAACATAAAAACGCGATATCTGCCCGAAATGATCTGTCGACTGGGTATTCGGTTTGCAAGCCCAGACATCAGATATGTTTGCAGAAGTGGCATCATTGCATCGGAAATCTGTCAGGTACTAATCGATGAAAATAACGATACATGACAGGTATCATTCCGATCGCAGCTGATTGAATCGTGTTTTCTACCAAGGCTAAGTGTGCTTTTTAACGCATATAAAAACCCGTTACCTTTTCCAAGTTGCTTGAAATAAGCTGGTGTCAGGTATAACGTAAATATCTCGTCAGGCGGATAAGCTCGGTCTGGTTACTCCAGAATATAAGTTCACCTGCTGCCAAACTCTTTCTATAAACAAATAACCCAGTTAGAATCTTTCTGACGAGGTAAGCTCTTAACTCACCTACCGATTCACTTTTATTTGCATAATCTTTTTAATACAAGGCTTAGTATCAGCTGGTAAGTCAGCATCGAATTCTTTATGCTTGCATCGATACAAAGTTCTCGAGGCTTTGATATCAGCTTTTAATCGAATTGGCTGGCGAAATCGATTTGGCGCAAATAAGAAGGACAGCAGGTATAAAATAACTGCACCCAATAACCAACCATGTGGTTTGGGAAGGATATGAACTTAATTTGTTTCAACTGCTCAGGTCCGTTTTTTTATACTGTTCCAGATGGAATCCATCTCTAGGAGGGTCATGTCTGCCAGGTCCTTTCCCGCTCTTTGTGGCCTCTTTCTTCCATTTGGTTAAAACCGCCGGATAAATTTCTTATTGGTCACTTCCAGCGCATTTTCGGCATCAACTCGCAAAAACCGTGCATAATTGATCAACGAAAAATATAAGGTCACCAAATTCCTCCTCCACTTTTTATGCTCTATTGTTAAATCATCCTGATCCGCTGATTGCCAATCTCACAATTGCCGATTTCAGCTCTCGCCCATTTCTTCTCCACTTTTTCCCAAACCTGGTCTTTGTTCTTCCCCATTCAAAACCAACTTGCTTTGCTTTTTCCTGCAGTCGCATTGCTTTTACAGTTGCCGGCAATGACTTTGGAACGCCACTTAGAATAGATTTCTTACCCTCTTTAAGTTTGAGTTTCTCCCAGTTTCTTTTACATCTTCGTCATCATTAACCTTTTACATCACCATATAGATATGTGGATGTCTGGCGATCAATTTTTCACTTATGCCATTGATCACTCTTCCAGTGTAAATTTATTTTGTTCAATACCGATCTTTGAATAGAAAACAATATGCAATAACAGGTCGCCAAGCTCTTCTCTAATGCCGTTCCAATCTTCTTCAGTAATTGCATCGGTCAATTCATAATGTTTCTTCTATCGTCATGTGTCGCAAAGTTTGGATCGTTTGTTTCCGTCCCAGGGACATTTTTCACGCAGGTCATCCATTATAGAAACAAGTCTTAAAAATGATCCGGATAAATTTGACATATTGAAATTTTAGATCTGGTAATAAGTAATTGCTAAAAACAAAGCAAACAATAACGCAAGTGAAATAAAGCAAAAGGACATTAAAAATTATAAACTTTATGATCGTTTTTCCCCACCTTGTTTATAAAAATTTTTGATCGCTTTTAACGTATAAAAAGCCCTGTTAATATCAAAATAGTAGCAACTGCACAATTCCTATTCCTTTCCAATGAGTTTGCTCTTTCAGTTTATCTAACCCAAAATAAAAAAGCAGGAACAAGAAATGTAAAAACGTACAGGTGTATAAGAAATACACCATGATCGGCAAAAATAGTATTGTTTTCTATGCCGTATATAAAGCAGCTTCAGATATAAAGCATACAGAGGCAATGAAACAAACAAGAGATAGGGGATCGAATGAATAAATTTATTGATCAGCTCGGTCGCTATTTTTTGCTGATCACCTTCATATTTTTCATTTAGTGCCACTGGTATCTTCTTGTGATGATCTTTGTTAATCCGGCATCTTGTTTATTCTCTAGGCAATGTTTTCTGAACAGAGTCATATTCTTTTAAAGTTTTATACTTGCTTACATCACCTACCAAGACTGAAACTAAACCCGCCTTTTCTTATTTTTATGACCTTATTACTGAATCCGGTTTCTTGCTTTCATCTGCTATCCATTATAACCTAAAGTTCAAGCCCTTTTTGTATATACAGGCAGAATCTTCTTTTGTTTTTGCATTCTTAAAAGCTTCTGCTTTGATCGTTACTAAACCCCTCTTCTACTTTGGCTCTTTGATTAGTTTATAGAAACATCATTTTCAGAAACATGAAACATCGAAAAAAATACAAGAAAGAAAACAGCTGAAGTAAAAACATACATCCGCACGGGATGCAGGTATTTCTTCCTGCGACCAAGCATATATTCCTCTAGATAAAAAGCCCGGCTTGAATAAAAGATCTTTCAATGTGACAAAAAAGCTGCCCATCAAAATGGGTGATATCATAAAAAAATGAGTGAACATATATGCCAGAAAGTTTCCTTTGGCTCAGTATTCTCTTGCTCCTAGCAGGCATGGCAGTATCGTCCCAATACTGTAGCACTGCAATTAAGACAATTAGTTTCTTTTCTCAGCGGGGTATGACTCATCCTTTAATTTTTCTTAAAAATAAACAAGAAACACTTAACAGCATTTGTTTTTCGTTATAGACAGTTTGAAGTACTTTTGAACTGAAATTCATTCCAATGAAAAACTGCCGTTTTTTGTTCTTGCTGTTATTTTATTTTGCAGCTAATTCCCAATACTATTATAAAGATCTTGTTGCAGCAGCCGATATTACCCGGCTAATGAAAACATATACTAGCTAACAACATCAAAAAAGTTACAGCAAAGGGCATCACACCTGAAGGTGCAGTCCATCTTCAGATTTTAGTGAAGTAGGTGAAATAAATGGAACAACGCTGAAGGTTACAACTGAACAACAATAAAGCTATTGCTACATTAAAATATAGTTTTAATGATCGTGGCCAATTGGTCAGCTCGGTTGATTCAGCAATAAATGTTAAAAGCACCGAGTACATATGCATATGATGCAAACGGAAAAATAATTTCTATCAGTAATTCTGCCACTGATGCCGATAGCACCGGCGATTTTTCGCAAACTGAAGCTCATCAATACATTTATAAAGATGGTAAACTTGATAAGATGTGGCGTATCATCAATAAAACCGATAGTCTCGAAGTAAGATTTGTAATGGATGAAAATGGGAATGTAATTGAAGAAAGAAATTTCAGGCGTGGTGTTTTAGCAGATCCCTGTTTATTACTATTACGATGATAGAAACCGCCTTACTGATATTGTTCGTTTCAACTATAAAGCAAACCGGTTATTACCTGATTACCTGTTTGAATATGACGACAATGACAGAGTGATCCAGAAAATAACAACAACTTCAGGTAATAATCTTGGCTATCTTACATGGCGGTATTTATTTGATGAAAAAGGTTTAAAAACAAAGGAGGCTTTGTTCAACAAAGACAAACAGCTCCAGGGCCGCATAGACTACTCTTACAACTAAGCCGTACAATTTGACAATTTTTCCTGACCTTTCTCAATGAAAATTGAGGCAACTTTGTATTCCTTTAGATCAATGGCAGGAACTAATCTCATATCAAAGAATTGGCTTCTCAGGAAAAAGTTTTTAATGAGAATCTTATTCTCAGCCGCAAAAGGCCGACAAAGATCTCGGTGCACGATCTGCGAGTTGCGGTTAAAAAGATGAGAAGTTATTTACGTTTAAAAAGAATTAACAGAAGGCGAATGGAAAGAATCATTCTCAAAAATATCGGCATTATTCAAATCTTTCGGGAGGCTGAGAGATTATGACATGTCGCTTACATCTTATAAGAAAATTGGAGCGAAAGGAATCCTTGTCATTTATTTTCTTTAAAGAATATTTATCTGTCAACAGATCGCTTACGAGAAAATGGGCGAAACAAGATGCTTTAAAATTTAATGAACAAGAACCGGCATGTTTTTAACCAGCAATTTGATCTTCTACCCATAGGTAAGTGAAGAAAGTTTGTGAAAAGATCATTCAGTTATCTGCATTGAAAATAAAAAAGTAAAAACTCTGGCTAAGCATTTTCAGAAAAATGCACATGAAATAAGAAAGGAACTGAAAGACCTGTATTACTGGTTAAAGATCTGCCCGAAAGATCTTGCTGAAGGATTTATTAATATGAGAGTTCTGCACAGAATATTAACTTATCTGGGTAATTGGCAGGATCATTTTATTCTTAAAAAAGATAAAGCAATACAAACAGGATCTGCCGAAAAGAAATGAAGAGAAAGTAATGCTGAAAGACCTTGAAGAGAAATTAGTTCTCACACAAAGAGATATTGGATAGCGCAATTAAAAAATGGAATGAAATAAGAAACAAAAAGCGACTCGACCAGTCTCTTTGAGTGCTTTAGAAAGCGTATAGACATACAAAAAAGGCGACCGATTTGAATCAGCTACGTCTTTTGAGTGCCCCGGAACGGAGTTGAACCGTTACGACCGTTGCGGGTCACAGGATTTTAAGTCGCTGCGTGTCTGCCAGTTCCACCACCGGGGCGAGGTGGTAATCCAGAAAAAATCCACCAGCGGGGACTGATGGACTTATGAGCGGAAGACCGGGCTCGAACCGGCCACCCCGACCTTGGCAAGGTCGTGCTCTACCAAATGAGCTACTTCCGCTTGTTTATTTAACCAATAAAGAACTTAGAGGGCTGCAAAAATAAGCAACAGAGCCCTTTTGAAAAAAATTTTGAACCCCTTATTTGTATTTGGGAGTGTATAAGGTGCTTTCCTGCACTTTCACTTCAGGCTTATCGAAACGCTTGGTATAAAGCATATAACAACCGCCTAAAACAAAAGCTACAATACAAGCCACCTGCAGGTAAAATAAAAATGCTGAAGAAGATGTCCAATTGTAAGGAAAGTCCCTGTCGTGTACTTTCTGGAGTTCTTCTTTGCATATTCCTGCTGATAATTCATATCCGGTAATTTGTGGTGCAAAAATAAGCGTTCGGCAATTAAATTGAATTTATTTTATCAACTGTGAAAAATATTTTTACCCTTTACAAAATGCTCCCACACAATATTGCCTTGATAAAGACCATCTGGTCTTCCACCCTTTTTCGGGGAAAACACTTTGACTCCGCCTGAATAATATCCATTTTAAAAAAGAGAAATGGGCTCTTAAAATTGAAATAAAATAACCTCCATCGCCTACAAAAAGACCTTTCCAGGCCGACACTGAATCAAGAAAAATACGGAAAGGTATCTTCCACCATTTTTGCGACCATGGAAGATTTTTATAAAGCATTATTTGGTTATTGCGAAAGTTGAGATAAGTTTTTAGCGAATTACCACGTGGCAATGTGCCACCACCTACATGATAAACAACTGAAGAAGGACAACAATAAAGTTTATACCCTGCAAGTTGCATGCGCCAGCAAAGATCAATCTCTTCCTGGTGTGCAAAAGTATTCATCAAATCCTTTCATTTCATTGAAATACACTGCTGCGTATATTACCATTGCAGCA